>Ga0272448_1000256_pt1 | contig 83060 bp, 55 predicted proteins | sample YNPCB0191_FD_202220 | JGI IMG/M metagenome (GOLD analysis project Ga0272448, IMG submission 202220) | Hot spring sediment microbial communities from Yellowstone National Park, WY, United States - YNP-CB-019-1 | ecosystem: Environmental > Aquatic > Thermal springs > Hot (42-90C) > Sediment...
GGGTGCGATCAACACCTCGAAAACCGCTTCAGACTGCGGAGGTCACTTTCCCATTTCCCGCTTTCTCCAACAAGAAACAACTCAAGCACTTACAAAATTACAGCCTCAAAAACCAGGGATAGTCCTTGTTTCTCTCTTACTTGAAACCATTCCGTTTTGTACACAAAGGAGCATGCATGACGGGAGTCAAGAACGCCGATTTCCAAATCCAGCAATGTGTCCGAATAACCCAGCACCTTGAAAGGCCACTGGCGGCTGTAATGGAATCGGCAGACACCAATGACAGGATGTTTTGGCTTTGGTGGCCGGTTTGGTATTGATGCTGCTGCAAGTGACGTGTAGGCTGTTGAAACAAAGAATGTCATTCACATGGAAGTGACGGGAATAGTGCCTGAGTCAACCGTGTGTCCGTCGTGCGGGGGAACCATCATTCTCGCGGGACGGGAAGGGTTGACGCACATGGATTGTCCGCACTGCGGCACGCCGACGGTGGTGCCGTTGCAGTTTGGCGGATTCTTGTTGTTGCATGCGGTCGGGTTTGGCGGCATGGGTACGGTGTACAAGGCGATGGATTTGTCGCTGAACCGCCTGCTGGCCATCAAAATCCTGCGCAAGAAACTGGCCGCCAACGAGCAATTCATGGAAAACTTCCAGCGCGAAGCACGGGCGGCGGCGGCCGTCAATCACCCCAACGTGGCCAAGGTGTACTCGTTTGGTGAGCATAACGGGCAGTGTTATTTGGTAATGGAATTGCTGGAGCGCGGCAGTCTAGATGACCGTCTCACCAAAATCGGCAAGGTTCCCGAAAAGGAAGTCCTCGATATCGGCATCCAAATCGCCCAAGGCCTGAAAGCCGCCTACGAAACCGGTCTGCTCCATCGTGACGTCAAACCCGGCAACATTCTTTTCAATGAGCAGGGCATTCCGAAAATCGTGGATTTCGGCCTTGCTCGACCCGCCGACAGCGCCGCGACCGCCGGCAAAGAGCCAATCTGGGGCACGCCGTACTACATTGCGCCCGAAAAATTACTGGGTTACCCGGAAGATTTTCGCAGCGACATCTATTCGCTCGGCGCCACCCTTTTTCATGCCATGGCCGGGCGGCCTCCCTTCGACGCCGCCACTGCCACCGACGTGGCTGTCAAACACGCCACCACGCCCGCCTATTCACTCAAAACCTACTTGCCTACTGTTCAGGACACTACGGCCAATGTAATCGGGCGGATGCTCGCGAAAAATCCCTCCGAACGATACGCCAGTTATGACGAGCTGATTGCAGATCTGCAACGCGCGAAGGCCGTTCTCGAAGAAATCGAAAAACAACGGGGTATTGTCACCCAAACCGGAGAACGCATTTCCATATTTTCCCTGGTGGGAACGGTGGCGATCCTCGTGCTGTTGATCGGGGTGGGGATTTTCTTCCTGGTCTTTCGCCACAAACTTTTCCCCGAAAGCACACCTCCACCATCCCCACAGATCATCACACAACGAGTGGAAACCACCACCATCAAAACCGAGGATGTGGACTTCGGCGAGAACCAACCTTGGGGAACCGCATGGACGGAAGCCGCCAAAAAACTTGCCGCCGGCCGCATGGCGGAAGCCACATTGGCCTACGAAGCGCTCCAACGACAACTGCGTTTCCAACCCAATCATCTCCGCTGGCTGTTGTATGCGGAAGGGATTGTTCTCTATTTGAACAATCAACCACAGGAAGCCCAGGCCGCCTTTACCAAGGCGGAAGACCCGCTTGTCCAGCCGCGTGTCCCTCTCAAGATTACCCCCATCAACTTCGTCAGCCCGTTGGCCAGTGTGATGCTCCACAAAATGTCCCCCGCCTCCATGGACAGAGCCATCACCAACATGCCTCCGTGGGCTGCCGCTCTTGCCAATTTCAACCTCGGCCTGCTGGAATTACAGGGTAAATCACTGGCCAAACCACAATCCCGATTCGAACAGTTCGCCGACGCCACTCCCGACCCGGAACGAAAATGGGCCTATGCCTTCCAACCGCTGGCCACCCAACTGGCCAAGGATTGCTCCACAGTGTCTCACACCATTGACGAAGCCGAAAAACTCTACAAAGAAAACAAACTCCCGGCGGCCATCAAAATCCTTCAGGACAAACAATCACAAATCAAAATCCCGCTCCTGAAAACTCACCTTCAAACCGCCGCCAACACCCTCAAAAAACGCGACGAAGAGCTCCGCCGCCAACAGGAACAGGCCCGCCTCGCCGCCGAGGCGCGCGCTCGCGAAGAACAGGAAAGAAAACGACAAGAGGAAGAACGAAAACGACTGGCCCGACTCCGCGAGCTTGCCGAAGCCGACGCCAAAGTTCTCGCTGCCACGGATGCCGTCACCGCCCGACTTCTGGCCGCCTTCGATTTCAAGGGGCTGCTCTCCCAATACGAACCTCTCGAATCGAAGTTGCAAAGCGACGATGGTCGCGCCCAACTCGCCCAACGCCTCGCCCGCGCCAGAGCGCTCGCCAACCTCAAAACACAGCTTATGGACGGATTCGCGCGTCAGCCGTTAGACGGGACTCAACTCCAACAGGCCAGCGGCTCCCCTTTTATCGGCAAACTTGCGCGTGCCACCGACACCGAGTTGATCTTCTCCCTGCCCGAAGGCGAGGCGCTCCGCGAATGGCGCGACCTAACCCCGGGCTCCATCGCCAAAATGGCCGATCATTATGCCCGTCTTTTTACCGCCACGGAAAAACCCGAAGAAACCGCCGCTCGCTATCTGAGCCTCGCGGTCTTCTGCAAACAATACGGCCTCACCCAATTCGTTGAGATCTATGCCCAACAGGCCCTCAAACTCCATCCGCCCCTCAAAGACGAATTGACCAAGGCTCTCGGAAACTGATTAGCGGCGGCGCACCAACAATTCGTTTCGCACCGTCTTCACCCCCGGCACCGCCGCGGCCGCCGCCTGCGCTCGCCATGCGGACGTCTGAGACAACACCGAGCCGCGCAATGTCACCACTCCGTCGTTTACCATGATCGCAATGGTCATCGCATCTTCCGGACATTGCGTCGCCAACCGATAACGCACCTCCTTGCCAATGGCCTCGTCCGCCGTCGGCACCATCTCTGACGAGGGAACCGCTTCCTTCGCCGGAACAACCGTGGGAGCTTTTTCCTTCGTCGCGCATCCCACCACCCAAACCATGCACACTACCAACAACACGATTCGCATCATGACCTCCATTCCTCAATTTGCTAACACCACCCTATACCACCCAGTCACCGTTTTCTTCCACACAAGAATCTAAGCCCAAGCGCGGCGACGCAACTCGCGCGGCGAACACCCGTGATGTTGTCGCACCAGCCGCGAAAAATGAAACGGATTCTTGAACCCGCACCGATAGGCAATCTCCGCGACCGTGAGTCCCGTTTCCGCCAGCATCGCCATGCCTTTTTCCACCCGCAGCTTCCACAAATACCGCGCCGGCGACAGGCCGGTTTGTTTTCTGAACTTGTAAATCAACGTGTTCACGGAACAACCCGCCGCACCACGCGCCACCGCCAAACAATCCTCCTCGCCAAAATGGTCTTCCATCACCCGCAACGCCCGCTGCACACATTCATCATTGCGTTCGAGGCCGTGCGTTTGCCGAGCCGTATCGAGAAACTCGGCAAACAACGCCATCCCCAACGCCTCAATGACCCGCGTGGACGATGGCCGCGATAAAAACGCCGCCGATAAAATGCGTTGAAACGTCTCCGAACACGCCACCCCCGTCGCCGGTGCCGTCTCCAACTCGCGCCGCAACGCGGCGGAGAAAAACTTCGGCGTGATCGAGCACCACGAGTGATGCGTTTCCGTTGTTTGGGAAAATTGGAAATGCTCGCGGTGACCGGGACAGAACAAATACGCAAAACCAATCCGCAGATTCATCCGCGCTGAATCCACCCGTACCCGACACTCGCCGCTGTGGATGACTACCAACTCGTAGTCGCGTTGGATGCGCGGCCCGCAATAACCGCCCGGTTGATAACGCACCTGTCCAAAGGAAACGCGCTCGGTGCGAACGTTACGGTTGTCCCAAAGCACTCGCACGCCGTCGTAGTTGGGAGTGGCCCGTCGCATGAGGCTCATCATGCCGCAGCCGATGCCAAACCGCAAGCATCGCGGACTGGCACGGGGATGGGATGATGGATAGTTTTTTTGTGACGGCGGTTATTTTCTCCGGCAACATCTTGGTTTTAGAATGGCAATCATGAGAAGAAGCTTGTTGTTTTTGTTGGGGGTTACCGTGATCGGCGCCGCTGCTACGGAAGTGGATTTTCGCTGGGCGCCACCCGAATGGCAAACAGCAATTTGTCTGCCCGATGACCCGCACAAGTCTCTCGTGGACAAAAGCGGCGCACTGCTCTACCACTACGGCAGTGGCGGACGCGAGTTTGCCACGCGCATTTCCGTTGAGGTCGTCAGTAACGCCGTCTGGCAAAAACAGGAACTCCTTTCGCCGCGCGTACCCATCGTGCGAACGTTTCGTTCGGCAGACGACTTGGAGATTATCGCGGAAGCTTTTGCGGTCACGAACCTGCGTCAACCGACCGCCTCAACCAGTCCTTTGCGGCGTCTTGACCACGGCGGCATGATCCGAAACTGGGCCAAACCGCCGGCAGGACTTGACCCGTCACTTCAACACATCGCCATCAGCACCCGTGGCGGCATCCAATACGAATTCGCCGTACCGCCGGGCGCGTCGCGTCGTGTCGCCCTTGCGCTTTGCGAAGGTTGGTGGAGCGAAACCGGCAAACGCGTTCAGATTCTCCGCGTCGAGGGCGCGGAGCCAAAGACTGTGGACACCGTGGCCGACATCGGCAAAAACAAGGCGGCAGCGTTTTGGTTCGACGCGAAGGATGCCGACAACGATGGCAACATCACCATCGAAATCACACGACGGGGAACAGACAAATACGCCATCTTGAACGGGCTTTGGATTTTCCCCGCCGACCAACCGCCCGACAGTGAAGCGTTATTGTCGGGCAGACTGAAACCGCTCGCCCGCATGAGCGACGCCAAACCTGCCGGCCCGGCGCGCAACGATTTGATCCTTGTTCATGTCACGAACAAAGGCGCTGCTGCGCGGACAGTTCAGCCAAAGCTGATTGTGGACTCGAAACTCGGTGTTCGACACGAGGAGCAACGAATCATTGTCAACGAACACGAGACCATCACCTCGTCGTTGAAGATGAACGGTTCCACACTCGCGCCCCTGACCGTACCAGCCGGGAAAACGGCGACATTTTTTGTTCTCTACAGCGGCAGCACGATCGTGTTGGAACCGCGCACCGTCAAACAGGCGCTGGCGTGCCGCGAACGCACCGTGGCGCATTGGAAGAATGCGCCGTTGCCGTTCGGTCGTGTGCAGGTGCCCGATGCGGGTATTCAGGCGTTGTTGGATTCCTCCATCCGCAACATCTGGCAGGCGCGCGAAATCAAGAAAGGACTGCCGGCGTTTCAAGTCGGGCCAACGTGTTATCGCGGTTTGTGGATCGTGGATGGGGCATTCATATTGGAAGCGGCAACCATCCTCGGCGCTGGGGATCAAGCGCGCAACGGTGTCGCCTACGAATTGACCTATCAGCAGCCCGATGGACGCATCGAGGTCATGCAAAACTTTTCCAAGGAAAACGGTATTGTGCTTTGGACGTGTCTCCGTCACGCCCAACTCACACAGGACAAAGCGTGGCTCGAATCCATCTGGCCCAAGCTCGTTCGCATCGCCGCGCACATTCGCGAACTGCGAAAACAAACGTTCACCAACGACACGCCTCTCGATGACGGCCTCGTCCCGCCTGGTTTCCCCGACGGCGGCATCGGCGGGGTTCACCCCGAATACACGAACGTGTATTGGAACCTGCTCGGCCTGCGCGCGTTTGTCCAAGCCGCCCACTGGCTCGGTCGCTCCGACGAAGCCGCGCAGTGGCAGAAAGAATACGACGATTTCATGGCCGCCTTCCGCAAAGCTGCCGTGCGTGACATGAAGACCAACTCGCACGGCAACCGTTACCTGCCTATTCGCATGGACGGCGAAGACCTGCCGCAACGCGGCCAGTGGGCATTTTGCCACGCTGTTTATCCCGGACAGATTTTCCCGAAAGACGACCCGCTCGTCACCGGTAACCTAGCCATGCTCGCCGCGACCGAACGCGAAGACATGGTGTATGGCACCGGTTGGGACGCGACCGGCATCTGGAATTATTTCGCGTCATTCTACGCGCACGCCTGGCTCTGGCAGGGCAACGGACGCAAGGCGGCACAAGCCCTCTATGCGTTTGCCAACCACGCCGCCCCCGTCCTTGTCTGGCGCGAGGAACAATCGTTGAAGGGCGAAAAATACAAGAAAGTCGGCGACATGCCGCACAACTGGGCCAGCGCCGAATTCATTCGACTCGTCGTTCACCTTCTCGCCCTCGACCGCGGCGACGAACTGCATCTGCTCGAAGGTTTGCCGCCGGAGTGGACCAAGCCCGGCATGGTTACCAAACTCAATGGCATTGCCACGCCTTTCGGCAAACTGACGATGGAATTGAAAATCGCCGCCGACGGCAAAACAGCCACACTTCGTGTCGAACCGTTGTCCGATCCCTCCTGCCGCAAAATTGTTGTCCACACTCTCGTCGGAACCACCATCGAACTGAACCCAAACAAAACTCAAACTATCCGCATTCCGCTCCTGTAGCCTCGATGCACGGCAATAATTCCCCTCGTCCTCCAAAATAAAAAAGCGGCTAAACTTTGGAACGATCGTTCCAAAGTTTAGCCACTTTTCGGCACGCGGACGATGGCGCAGTTTTGATCTTTGGTGGGACGGCCGATAGGTTTTTTGTGACGGCGGTTATTGCCTCAGACCGGGATTTTTCTTAACGTGATGGCACCTTCTACAGGAGATTGATCATGACCAGTCGCGAACGTCTCATCGCCGCGTTGGAACACCGTCAGCCGGACCGTGTCCCTGTTGACTTTGGCGGAACCTCCGTCACCGGAATCCATGTCAGCGCTGTCTCGCGCCTGCGTCAAGCGGTGCTCGGCGAGAAAAATTACCGTGTCAAGGTCATCGAGCCGTATCAGATGCTCGGCGAGATTGACGACACGCTGCGCGAGGCGCTCGGTATTGATGTCGTCGGGCTGCCGCCGCGGCGCACGATGTTTGGGTTTCCCAACGAAGGCTGGAAACCGCTCACGCTGTTTGACGGCACGGAGGTGCTCGTGCCGGAAAAATTCAACATCACCACCAACGAAGCCGGCGACTGGCTAATTTACCCGGAAGGCGACACCAGCGTGCCGCCGAGCGGGCGGATGCCCAAAGGCGGCTATTTCTTCGACAGCATCATCCGACAGCCACCGATTGACGAGGAGAAATTGAATCCTGCCGATAACACCGAGGAGTTTGCGCTGCTCGACGATGAGACCCTGAAATGGTACGAAGCTCGCATTGCCGAGCGCGAAGCGACCGGCTGCGGCGTGATTTTGACCGCGCCGGGACTGGCCTTCGGCGACATCGCGCTGGTGCCGGCGCCGTGGATGAAATACCCAAAAGGCATCCGCGACGTGGAAGAATGGTATGTCTCGACGGCAATTCGCAAGGACTATGTCCACGCCGTTTTCGAGAAACAATGCGAGATTGGCCTGAAAAACCTCGACAAACTCATCACGCTTTTCGGCGACCGCGTCCAAGCCGTCTTCATCACCGGCACCGACTTTGGCACGCAACGCGGCCCGTTCATCTCCAAAGAAGCCTATCGCGAGTTGTTCAAGCCGTATCACATCCGCGTCAACCAGTTCATCCACAAACGTTGCCAATGGAAAACGTTCATCCACTCCTGCGGTTCCGTGTATGACCTGATTCCCGATTTCATTGAGGCCGGTTTTGACATTCTGAATCCGGTGCAGTGTTCTGCCGCCTGCATGGACGCACGGACATTGAAGCGGGAGTTCGGCAAACACCTGACGTTCTGGGGTGGCGGCGCCAACACGCAACAAACCTTGCCATTCGGCACGCCCGACGAAGTTTATCGCGAAGTCCGTGAGCGCATCGAAATTTTCGGTGAAGGCGGCGGCTTCGTCTTCAACACCGTCCATAACGTCCAAGGCCCAACGCCCGCCGCCAACCTGCTGGCCCTGTTCAAAGCCATCAAGGATGCATTATGAAAACGATGCCCATCGCTCTGTTTCTTACTTTTTCTCTTGTCGCCTGCGCGACGGAATGGCATGTCGCCATGACGGGCAACGACGCTCATCCCGGCACGCCCGACAAACCGTTGCGCACCATCCAGCGTGCCGCGGACCTGGCGCAACCGGGCGACACTGTTCTTGTGCACGAAGGCGTTTATCGGGAGCGGGTCAATCCGCCGCGCGGCGGCGAATCCGATGCCAAACGCATTGTCTATCAAGCTGCTTTGGGTGAGAAGGTTGAGATCAAAGGGTCCGAGGTTGTAAAAGGCTGGGAGAGAGTTGAGGGGGATGTTTGGAAAGTCACGCTACCGAATTCGTTCTTCGGCACGTTTAACCCGTACCGCGATCTGATTCACGGCGACTGGTTCAACCCGAAAGGCCGCGAACATCACACCGGCGCAGTCTATCTCAATGGCGAATGGCTCGTCGAAGCGGCCAAACTCGACGACGTACTTGCTCTTGCGAACCCCAACGGCCTGTGGTTCGCCAAAGTGGACGACCAGAACACGACGATCTGGGCGCAGTTCAAAGGTGTTGACCCAAACAAAGAACTCGTCGAAATCAACGTTCGCCAAACGGTGTTTTACCCTGATCAACCGGGTCGCAACTACATCACCGTGCGCGGGTTCATCCTGTGTCATGCCGCCACGCCGTGGGCGCCGCCGACGGCCGAGCAGATCGGGCTGATCGGCACACACTGGAGCAAAGGCTGGATCATCGAAAACAACGTCATCAGCCACTCCATCTGTTCGGGTGTTTCGCTTGGCAAACACGGTGATCAGTTCGACAACACCTCTGCCAACACCGCTGAGGGTTATGTTAAGACCATCGAGCGCGCTCACGCCTTCCGCATCCCGTGGACGCGCGAGCACATCGGTCACCACGTTGTGCGCAACAACCGCATCTCCCATTGCGAACAGGCGGGTATCGTTGGCAGTCTCGGCTGCGCGTTCAGCACCGTCACGGGCAACGTCATCCACGACATTCACGTCCGCCGCCTGTTTACCGGTGCGGAAATGGCGGGCATCAAGTTTCACGCGGCGATTGACACCGAGATTCGCAGCAACCGCATCTACCGTTGTTGTCGCGGTCTTTGGCTCGACTGGATGGCACAAGGCACACGCGTCACGGAGAATCTCTTTTACGACAACGGTCCGAGCGAAGACCTGTTTGTGGAGGTCAATCACGGCCCGTTTCTCGTGGACAACAACCTCTTTTTGTCCCGGACCTCCTTGTTGGACATGTCGGAAGGAGGCGCCTACGTACACAATTTGTTTGCGGGCAAAATTGTCAGTCGCCCCGAATTGCGCCGCCAGACGCCGTATCATCTGGCGCACTCGACGAAGGTGGCCGGACTGGTCAACATCAGGGGCGGCGACAATCGTTTTTACAACAACATCCTGATTGCGCCCGCCAGCCTTGCCGAATATGAGAAACGAGAACTCCCGTCGTTCATGGCCGGCAATGTGTCATATGAACCGTCCCAGACGGCGATAACGATTGACGACCATCTTTTGCGCATCACCATTCCCGACTCACTGTCCGCGACGAAAACGACGCTGGTGACCACCCGCCTCCTCGGTAACGCCCGCATTCCCGATTTGCCCTACGAGAACCGCGATGGTTCGCCGCTGGGGATTGACACCGACTACTTTGGCAAGCGTCGGAACTCTGCCAATCCGACGCCAGGGCCTTTTGAGAATCCAGGCGTGGGGTCTCTCGAACTGAAGGTTTGGCAACAATGAGATCGCGCTACGTTTTGCTCGTTTGTTTCGTAGCCACGCTGGGCGGATTGTTGTTTGGGTACGACACGGCGGTTATCAGCGGCGCCATCGGGTTCATGGTGCAACATTTCTCGCTGTCGCCCGCGATGGAGGGGTGGGCGGCCGGCAGTGCGTTGGTCGGCTGCGTGTTCGGCGCGGCTCTGGCCGGACCGGTGAGCGACCGGTTTGGGCGACGGACGATGTTGATGATCTCGGCGGTGCTGTTTCTGGTGTCGGCCATCGGGACCGCATTGCCACGAACGTTTACGGAGTTCATTGTCTATCGGGCGCTGGGTGGCGTGGGCGTCGGCGCGGCAGCCATGACGGGGCCGATGTACATTGCTGAAATTGCCCCGGCGCGCTGGCGCGGGCGGCTGGTATCGTGGAACCAGTTTGCCATTGTTTGGGGCATGTTGGTGGTGTATTTCGTCAACTACTTCATCGCCGGGCGTGGCGACGAATCGTGGAACATCGTGCACGGCTGGCGCTGGATGTTCGGGTCGGAAGCGTTGCCAGCGGCCGCGTTTTTATTGTTGCTGTTTTTTGTGCCGGAAAGCCCGCGCTGGCTTGCCAAACAGGGACGCAAAGAGCAGGCACGTCAGATTCTGACGAAGGTGGATGGCCCTGAACACGCCGCGCGAGAACTGGTCGAGATCGAGAGCACGCTGAACCTGGAGAGCGAATCGCTTTCGGAGTTGTTGCAGCCGCGCTGGCTATCCGTGCTCTGGATTGGCGTCGTGCTTGCGGTTTTCCAGCAGATTACCGGTATCAACGTCTTCCTCTACTTCGCGCCGGAGATTTTGAAGACCGTTGCCGGGGCGAAGATGGACGTGGCGCTGCTGCAAACGGTGTTGGTCGGCGCAGTGAACATGATCTTCACGGTCATCGCCATTCGCAAAGTGGATCATTGGGGACGCAAACCGTTGATGCTCGGTGGCTACGCGGGCATGGCGGTCGCGTTGTTTGCCATTGGCGTCGCGGCGTTGGCGGGCGAAATCAAAGCGTGGATTCTCATTGCCATCCTCGGCTACATCGCGGCGTTCGCGCTGTCGGTTGGACCGGTAACATGGGTGTTGCTGTCGGAGATTTATCCGACCCGGCATCGTGGCCGGGCGATGGCCATTGCCACGTTCTGTCTCTGGACGGCCAACTACATCATCTCACAGACCTTCCCAATGATGGACAAGAACGACTGGCTCGTCGCCAAATTCAATCACGGCTTCCCATTTCTGCTTTACGGAACATTTTCAGTCCTGGCCGTGTTATTTGTCTGGCGATGCATTCCTGAAACCAAGGGCAAATCGCTCGAAGAAATCGAGCGGGAGTGGCTCCATGAAAGGTAAAATCCTTTTGTTTTTGATGTTTTTTACGGGCACCTCTCTCTGGGCAGCGCGTCAAATCGTTTCTCTGGATGGACGATGGCAGATTGCTGACGGCAAGTCGGCAACGGAAATCCCCGTCACGTTTACGCACACCGTTCCCGTCCCCGGCCTGGTGAATCTCGCCAGACCGGCCTTCAAGGACGTGGACAGGTTTATCAGTCGCGAGAACCTGGCCAATCGGATCCGGTCGAAATTGGCGCCCGAAGACTGGCTGCAAAAATATTGGGTGGGCAAAGTGGAACAGGACCGAGATTATTTCTGGTATCGCCGCACGTTTCGCGCGCCGAAGGAACGGGCGGTGGCATTGCTCAAAATCAACAAGGCGCAGTTCGGGACCGCCGTCTGGCTCAACGGGCAGAAACTCGGCGAGTACGCCGGGTGTTTCACGGCCAGCTATTTCCCGTTGGAGAAGGCCATTCGCTGGAACGCCGAGAACACGCTGGTCATCCGCATCGGCGCGCATCCCGCCGTGTTGCCCGACACGTTTCCCACCGGCTCTGATTTCGAGAAGATCAAGTGGACGCCGGGCATTTACGACAGCGTGTCGCTCATCTTCTGCGACAATCCGCTGATCGAGACGATTCAGGTAGCGCCGCGAATCGCCACGAGCGAGATCCTCGTGCAAACAACGCTGAAAAACCACGGCGACACTCCCGTGACGGCTTCTCTCGGTCACACCGTCAGTCCCTGGAAGGGCGGTCGAAAGGTTGCCGTTAGCCAACCCGAAACGGTCGCTCTCCGACCCGGCGAGAAAAAAACGCTTTTGCAAACCATCCACATACCCCATGCGCGTCTCTGGTCGCCCGAAGACCCGTTCCTGTATGTTCTCGAATCATCCACGGACGGCGATTCGATTACCACGCGGTTTGGGATGCGGGAGTTTCGCTTCGATGCGGCCACCAAACGCGCCCTTCTCAACGGCAGGGTTTATTACCTGCGCGGCTCCAACATCACGTTACACCGTTTCTTTGAGGACCCGCTCTGCAAGGCGTTGCCGTGGGATGAGGACTGGGTGCGCGGCCTGCTCGGCGACCTACCAAAGAAAATGCACTGGAATTACTTCCGGTTTTGTATCGGCCCGGTGCCGGACCGTTGGCTGGACATTTGCGACGAGGTCGGTCTGCTGATCCAAAACGAATTTTTCGTCTGGACCGGCGGCCCCGGCTGGTACAAGGGCTACTCGCGCCGCTATGACACTGACGAAATGATCCGACAGTACAAGGACTGGATGCGCGACAACTGGAATCATCCAAGCGTCGTGGTCTGGGACGCCAACAATGAGACCAAAGACGACACCTTCGGCGAGAAGATCATCCCCGCTGTGCGCGCGCTTGATCTCTCGGATCGTCCGTGGGAAAACAGCTACAATAAGCCCGCCGGGCTGAATGACCCGGTGGAGTATCATCCCTACCTGATGATCAGCGGGTATCGCGGCCCGCTGAAGTTCAAAATGACCGATCTCGAAACGATGGACGGTAAACCGCGCAAGGGCGCCCTGCCCTCGGACACCCATCCACCCCTCATCAACGAATACGGCTGGCTCTGGTTGAACCGGGACGGCACGCCGACGTTGTTGACCGAAAACGTGTACGCCCAGCTCATGGGCACCAATGTCACTGCCCGCCAGCGTCTCGATCTGTATGCTTATCTGCTCGCCGCCAAGACGGAATTCTGGCGTGCCCATCGCCACTACGCCGGCGTCATCCATTTCGTGTATCTCACGTGCAGTTACCCCGGCGTTTATACGGCCGACCATTTTGCCGATGTAACCCGACTGAAACTTGATCCCGCGTTTGCCGATTACATGGGCGAAGCGTTCAAGCCGCTCGGTGTCTATATCAACTTCTTTCAGCCGACGCTGAAGCGGGGACAGCCCCGCGAATTCATTGTGATGCTGATCAATGACGAGGCAATCCCGCAACGCGGTCAGTTGACGCTCTCGCTGGAAACCCGGTCCGGCACGGTGCTGGCACAAACAAAACAGCCGTTCGAGATCGAGGCGCTCGGCGCGCAAACCTGCAAGCTGTCACTGACCGTTTCCCAAGACGGCGGCGATTGCCTTCTCAAAGCCGTTGCCCACCATGGCGGCAAAAGCACCGTTTGCCGTCGCTGGGTTACCGTAACAGACTGATCGGCATTCAATCCTGTCGCCTGACAAGAATCTGTCGGGCAATGTCCTTTTCGATGGCCAGTTCCGTCTCGCCGACACGGATCACATAGGCCGGACTTTTTTGTTGCAATGTCAACCGTCCCCCCGGCGTCATGCCGTACACCGCCAGTGCCCGCCCGCGTCCTTCCCCGCCGGGCGCCATACCTGCAAACTCCACGCTCTCCCCCGCCTCCACCTGGGTCAGGTCCACCAGCCCCGTCCGTGCCCTCGGGCGGTGAAACCACCTTGCAAACCAGCGCAACGGACGCGACGGTTCAGGGAACTCATACTGACAGCTTGGGCATTTGATCAGTTTACAAAACTTGCCCAGCGGACAACCATGTGTGCAAACCGAGTCGGCTTTTTCAAACTCGAACCCGCACAAGGGACAATGTAACAGCGGTGGTTTTACGCTCATCGTTAGAACCCCAAAAAATGCACGGTTTTGTCCACCAGTCCGCCCACCAGGAACGCGAACACGAACACAAACAGGGCGATGAACGCCGCCGTTTTCCTGCCCAGTTCACGGCTGATCATGAACAGCGTAGCGATGCACGGCATGAATAACGTGATCGTCACCATCGCCACCAACACCTGATGCGGCGAGAGCGCCCCGCTCTTGGCCGCGTCCAACAGATACACCGCCCCGTAATCGCGCCGCAAAAAACCGACCAGAAAGGCGTTGGCCGCCTCCGGTGGCAAGCCCAGCCATCTTTTGACCAGCGGCTCGCTGAAGCGAGCGATCTTCTCCAGCAACCGCAGCTTGTCCAGCAGGAACAAAATGGCCGTACCGAGCACAAACAACGGAATGACTTCCTTCAAATACCATTCCAGACGCGCCAGCGTTTTGAGTGCCACATTCCCAAGCAGCGGCCGCCGCATCGGCGGCAGCTCCAGGATGAAATCGCTGGTGTCGCCCCGGTAGAGTTTGGCCGCCAGCCAGCCGATCAGAAATGTCACCCCCACCATCAACACAAACCAAAACGCCGCCGCCCCCGCCGAAATGCTCGCCATCATTGCCAACAACACCCCAAGCTGCGCCGAGCACGGTACCGCCAGCGCCAGCAACAACGTCGTGATCACACGCTCCTTGCGGGTCTCCAGAATCCGGGTGGTCATCGTGGCCATCGTGTCGCACCCAAGCCCCAGCACCATGGGCAATACCGCCTTGCCGTTCAATCCCATCCCGCGAAATAAGCGATTGACCATTACCGCCAGCCGCGGCAGATACCCGCTATCCTCCAGCACGCCAAACAGCAGGAAAAACGTCGTGACAATCGGCAATACAATCGCAAACCCGTAACTGAGCGCCATCGTAATCACCCCGTACGGGCCGACCAGAAAATCGTGCGCGAACCGGGCAACGCCGCCCGCCTCGGTCTTGTAGTTGACGGAAACCACCTCACGACGGCTGTGCCAGAGTTCGATACCGCGGGTGGGTGTCAGCGGAATCTCCAATTTCAAATCTGAAATTTCAACTTCATGTTCGTGCGGAAACGGCAACAACGCATCCACGGCGCGGATCGCCCACGGACTGATGTACCGATTGAACAGACCCGTCTCCAAGACGTCCACACAGGTTCCCGCGCCAAACAAGCCGACAAACCAAAACGTCACATACAACACCAGCGCCACCAGCAGCAGTCCCTTGAGCGGGTGCATCGCCCACCAGCCGAGTTGCTGCGCGAAGCTCGCCCGACGCGGCCGCACGTGCGAGTAGGTTTGCGCCAACAGATGATTGATGGCAGCGAGTGGTTCGCCTTCGAGTCGCGGCACGGAGGCCGCTCCCACATTTTTTTGCACAAGATGAATCCCGGTATTGGCCGTCGCAATGGTCGGCACCACCGGCACGCCGAGTAACTCGCTGAGTTTTCGCACGTCAATGGCACCGCCGCAGGCATCCAACTCGTCCATCATGTTCAACACCAGCACGACCCGACGCCGCTGCTGCGCCAGTTGGTGTGTCACCCGCAGCGCTCGTCGCAGGTTCTTGGCGTCGGCCACCTGCACGACCACGGCATCGGGATGATCGCGCAACACTTCGCACGTGACCCGCGCGTCTTCCGGATGCGGCGCCAATTCGTTGACGCCGGGCGTGTCAATCACCGTAAACTTCTGCCCGTCCAACGTCATCTCGGCGGTGGTAATCTCGACGGTGGTGCCGGGATAATTGGAGATGACAACAAACTTCCCCGTCAGCTTACTGAACAGCACGCTCTTGCCGACGTTCGGGTTACCTACCAAAATGACCGTTTGATCGTTCATCAATACACGAAGGATTCGATTTCGTAGCGCGCAAGATACGGGTTGCCGCGCGCCGGGTCAAACCGCAAGCCGTTACGAATGCTTTGTTCCTGCTCCCGAATCTGTTCCTCCGAAAGCGGTGGCGCGTCATAGCGACTGCCCGGCTTCACCACCAAAGGCGAGAGATAAATGTAGTCACCCTTGCCCAGCGGCAGCGCATTCACCACCCGCACCGTTTCGCGCACATGCGCCTCCGCAAACCGTTCGCCACCCGCACCGAGCAACACAATGACGCCGACCGTCAACCCGGCGGCTTTTGCTGCTCGTACCGTGATGGTGACGCTTTCCGCCGTGGCCGGTTTTCGCAACCAGCGCAACAACTCATCACACCCCGTTTCCATCCCCACATACACACGGCGCAATCCCAGTGGCGACAGAGCCGCAAAATTAGGTTGTCGAGTGAAGGCGTCCACAAACGACCCCACGGGCAAATCGAATCGGGCGCGTAACATCTGCAAGATACCCACCAGCGTCTCCTGCGGCTGCGTCAGCGCGTTCGCTTCGCCGAGGAAAATAAACCGCCGTGTCCGCCAGCTTTCGCCGTGAAACGCCAGCACCGCCTCCACGTGCGCCGCAAATTCCTCCAGCGTCTTGGCGCGAAACGGGCGGTCCCGATAGAAATCGCAGAACAAACAGCCCCGATACGCGCAGCCCTCCGTGGCTTGAAACACCAACGCGTTGTACTGGTCCGGTGGCAGAATTGCCACATCCCCGTAAATGGCTCGGAACCGGGCCGCGTCCGCCCGCGACGCCGCCACATCAAATCGTGCCGACTGCTCCAACAGCGGTCGAAAGAGTTCGCGCGCAGTTTCTGGGCGCGCAAACTCAACGGTGGCCGCATCGAACGCTTGCAGGACGGCCAGTACACGCTGGTGCGCGTGTTCGACAATGGAGTCGTCGGCCAACACGGTTCGTTTGATTCCGTTGCCTTTGACCGTGTGAAGGATTTTGCCGGAGAGCGAGCGGCGGTGGTAGTCAGCAAGCGTTACGAACTTGGTGAACCGGCCCTGAAGATCGTAGTGCACCGCCACATCGTCGCTAAAGGTCAGCGTGAACTCCGTGGCGCCAAGTGCCAGATAGACTTGTCCCCCGCCCGGCAAGCGCAATTGCAACCCGGCACGAAACGCCGGCACTTCGGCCAGCGAGCGATCACGTTGATAGCGAAGAATCACGGACGGACTCATGAAACGACTATAAATCCGAAACACGAATTCTGAAATCCGAAACAAATCCGAAATTCAAATGCGGCAATGCTCAAAACAGAAGTTTTGAATTTTTGCCAGTTGGATTTGTTTCGTGCTTCGAGCTTCGGATTTCGAGTTTCCGCCCTACGGCAAGCTGATTTGGATGCGGTAGAACTTGTTCGATTCCGTCGCGTTCAAATCGGTCACAGTCCGTTCCGTCCCGTTGTCGGTGATGTTGGTCGCGCTCAACACCTGCCACGTCCCGCTGAGCAGATTCGTCCGGTACATCGGTGTGTAAATACGATCCGGCCAGCGCGGACTGAACACCAGGTTCTTCTGGTTCGGCTGGCCGTCCACCCGCTCAATCCGCAACCGAAACACCGACGCCGCATTCGTCGGGTCCAACCCCGCCACGTACTTGAACAGATTGTTCTGCCCCGTCCCCGTCGCGTCGTTCTCGGGAGCGGCTGCCGGGTTGGGCGCCGGCCCAAAATACTGAATGAACCACCAGTCGGGAATCGTCGAGCCGGCATACGGCCCGAGCACCTGCACGGTGGCCACACCCGACGCATCGCTGTAGTGCCCGTTGACGTTGCCCGATGCCACCGAATAGACGTGGGTTACCGCTGTCAACAGTCCGTTGCCGTCCACCGCCTGAAACGGATAAAAAACATCGCTCCAGGCAATCTCGGCACCGTTGAGCGGCGTGACCGTGTCGTCATTGAGCGTGGCGGTACCGCTGAGTTGGCTGGTAGCGCCCTGATTGATCTGCGCGGGGACACCGGTGGCCACCAAGCTGACAGCTTCCGCGAGTTGCCCTGCGTAACCGTGACGCACGGTGGTATCGGTGACGGTGACAATGCCACCAATGGCGCCGATGACGGCGTCGTTGGTGCAAGCGCCGCTGCCGCTGCGACCACCGCCGCCATCCACTGATGAGGTAACCAGTGTGGCGGCAAACACTACTGACGGTGCCAGCAGCAAGAGTAAGAGGATCGAGCGAATCGGGCGAATCGGTCGGATCATTTTAGTTTCCTCCTTTCACGAGCCGTTCAAGCTCTGTAAGTCGCCGCTCCAATGCCGCGTTGCGGGCTTTCTCGGTCTGCAATTCCTCGTAGAGTCCCTTGATGGCGGCCAGAGCGACACCGTCGGCGTCCACGGTGTTGATATGGCGGTTGTCCTCGCCAACGCCGAAGGTCGCGTAGAAGTCCTGCGCCACGGGGCCGATGTGTCGGATGCTCGGCGATTGGGTTTTGTAGTTCCAAGTGGCAATGGGCACTGCCGCCAGCCGTTGCAAGATGCTGCGGCAATCTACGGCTTGGAAGTTCTCCTTGGCTGCGCGGTCACTGAGCGGTGACCATCCTCCGCCACCGGGCGCCAAGTACACGCCATTGGTCGTTCCGTCCGCGAAACTGTAAAAGTATGCGCCGCCAGGCGCGCGAACGGTAAACGTATAGTGTCCAGCCGAATATGTGTCGTGCCCGCCTGCCACACTTCCGCCCCACACAAAGCAGTTGCTGTGCACGGCGTAGGCTCTCCGTCCGGCAGCAAAACTATATTCTCCACTCGCGATGTTCATCTCTCCTCCGGGAACGACTGCGCCCTGTGCGGCGGCAATGTTCCAACTTCCACCTCCGACTACGGCAAACATCCCGGCTGCAGTGTTGTGTTCGCCGCCCGCGACGACACTCATCGGGACGGCGGCGGTATTGCAGAGGCCAGCGCCGATAAATGAGATGTCGCCAGCGGCGCTGTTGTTGGCGCCACCGGCAATGAACGAGGCGTTGCCATTGGCAGTATTGTCCGAGCCGCCGCCAACGAAGCTTGCATCGCCTCGGGCGTTGTTATTTGCGCCTCCGCCGACAAAGCCGCCGACACCGATTGCGATGTTACTCGCACCGCCGCCAATAAAACTCATCTCGCCACCGGCGTTGTGAAAACGACCTCCGCCGATAAAGGAATTGAAACCAGAAGCCGTGTTATTGGTGCCGCCGACGATCGCCGCGCCGGTAGCGGCTTGGTGGTCCAGGCCTACTCTGAGTGTGCCCTTTACGAGCATATCGCCGTCGCATTCAAACCCGTCAGCCTTGATGATACCGGAATGTTTGAATACCCAGATTCCCAGGTCCACAAGCTTTTGCACTGCCAAAAGAGGAAATCCCAACGTTTTTGCGTCGGATTTTACCTTCGATGGAGCCGTTTCGCCATAAGCGATGGCCAATTCGTTGGATGAGCCGCTGAAAAGCCATGCGCCACCTTCGTTCTCCAAGGCCAAGTTCTGAGTGGTGACTGTCCCGTTGGTTGCCAAAACGTTGTATGCCAGCGTTGCCACCGACGCGTGCATGGCATCGTCAGCAGTGGCCGCTTGATATGCGCGTTCGGCCTGCAGTGCAAACCCTACGGCGCTGATGCGTTGGTCGGGACCGAGTTGTTGCAGGCCGCTGCCGGGATCGAACCAGACGCGCAACCGCACGTCGCTGTTAGTGAACACGCTGGCCGACAACGCCGCCATGTTCGGGACATTCGTGTCGCCGAGCAGCACCGAGTACAGCCCTTTGTTCACCGACAGCGAGACGGCGGCGGTGCCGTTGCTCCAGTAGGTAACGGCACCGGTGGTGTTCACAAGCGCAAATCGGAAGTTGTAGTTGCCGGTCACATTGGTGCCGCCGACGGTCACCCGCCCTTGATAGTGAATCATCTGGGGCACTTGGGCGGGAACGGATGGCAAGAGAAGCAAGCAAACAAGGACAATAACCGCATGTGTGTGTTGCCGAATCGGCTTCATGTGGGTGCTCCTTTCATGTTTTTATGTTTTTGGGGTGAGTCCCGCTGGCCTGCGCTTGAGGAAAACGGTGTCGGCGAGTGTTGTGGTCGGTTGTAGAACTCAGAACATAGCTCCAAAATGGCGGGCAGTTGCAATCTGGTGTGTTTCGGTTCACTGCGCTCCTGAGTGGAGCCGACGTTCCAACTCGGCCAGCCGTTGTTTCCAGATTTTCATTTTGGCTTTGCAGCCGTTTCATCGCAATGTTTTCTTGGGGTAATTCACACAAGAACTTGATTGCCGCCTGCGTCATTGCACCGGACGTCAGAGGGAAGTCAGGTTCATTGCAATAGTCCTCCTTTTGCATCACGTTTGCTTACTGGATGCGGATGATTGTAATGGTGGCACTGGGGCGGGTGTCGCCGTGGCCGTTGTCAGGCAATAGAGCGTCATGAGTGTCGCTGACGGCAAACTCCAGCCTCAGCACATCGTTTGCATTTGCAGTGACCAGCACAGCCTTGGCGATGGGCAAGATTCTATCCGAAGAATCATTTGTCGGACCGACAGACGCTTGGCTGCCGGGCACTTCCGTGCCGTTGACGGTTAATCGTAGCGAGACACAAGACTTCTCCACAGCCAAAAGAACCGTGGCATGGTACTGGACAAGATAAAGCCCCGTTGTGCTACAGACGAAGTTGGTATTTTGGTGGTTCCAGCCGCTCAAATGTGTGTTGGTGGAAAAGCTCACTGGTTGGAAGACATCAACGGACGCGCATCGTTGCGTGTTCGTATCATAGGCAAACACGTAGTTGGCGAGCGTGGGCGTCGGCACATTGGTTAGACCGGCGCCGTTGCCGGTAAACGTGCCGGTAAAGCTGTTGGTGGGGTTGGTGAATGACACAGCGTTGGAATAGACGCCGCTGATGTGGAGGCTGGGAATGACTCCGGTGAGGCTGATTTGCGGGTTTTGGCCGCCGCTGGAGGCGATGTTGCCGACGCCCACCACGCTGAGAACACCCGCGTTGTGAAGGGTGACGCTACCACCCAAGGCGACCGGGCCGCCGCCGGTGAGGCCGTCGCCGGCGTTGATCGTCACGGTGCTGTTAACCAGTTTCGAGTTGTCCACCGAGCCGGCAGCGATGGCGTTGCTGGTGACGGCCCCGGTGGCGAGGTGGGCGGCTTGCACCGCGTTGTTGGCCAATTGAGTGCTGCCAACCGCCCCGGTGCCAACAAGGGCTTCGTTGAGCGGCTGCCAAACGCCGTTGCCGAGATACTGGAGGGCGGCTGTTGTATTCTGCGCTCCAGCTACGGTCGGACCGGTGAGTTGGTTTTGGGAAATGTACACAGACCCCAAATCTTTGCCTGCCGCCATTACTTTTCCATCGGCGGACATGGCTGTTGCATGCCAATCACCGAGCAATTCGCGGGGGTGCCATGTGTCACCGGTATCAGTGGATACGTAAAGAAACCCGTTCTTGGACCCGGCGAGCAGTTTATTGCCATCCGCGGAACAAGAAACTCTTCTCCATCCGTTGCTGTGGCCGCGCTCGAACCAACTGGTGCCTCCATCTCTGCTAATATGAAGTCGGCCACTATCGTCAGCCACAGCCACCAAACGGCCATCGGCAGACATCGCCACTCTGGCCAAATACGCCGCATTTGTCAGCGATCGCGGTATCAAGGCCTCCGTCCAGTTCGTTCCCGCATCTTGCGAGATCGCATAGATGCTGGTGTTGTTGGTCGCATCCAGTGAAGTGGCAAGGAGTTTTGTCCCATCAGCCGAACACGCAATTCCAATCCAAGAACGGCTCGACCCGTAGGCAGTCCAGTTCGTACCACCGTCAGCCGACACGTAAATCCTTTGGCCTCCAGCCGTGGTAGCCGCCATTCGGCTTCCATTGGTAGAACAAGCGACGGAATTCCAACCCACAGATGGGCCTCTAGCCACCCAATTCGTGCCGCCATCTGTCGAGACGTAAAGTTGACCATAAACCGAACACACAAGGATAATTCGTCCATCAGCCGAACACGCGGCGCTCATACAGGAGATACCGCTCAAGCGTTCGGTCCAATTGGTCCCCATGTCGTGAGAAACCCATACGCCTCCGCCGCCGTACCAAATCGTGCCCACCAGTGTGGTGCCGTTGGAAGATGCTGCCAGACCACGCCAGGATTTTCCGGGGGTTCGTGCAGTCCATGTCTCGCCAAACGACAATGTTCCAGAGTAACCGGAAATCGTTTGTCCGATGTTCGGCACGATTTGCCAGCCGCCGGTTCCGACGCCGGAAACGCGAACCACGTCACCGATGTTCGCTGATGACGGCAGCCATAGCTCGGTGGCGGCATTGTTGGTCAAGATATAGCCTGTGTTTGCCGAAGCCAATGGCGTGGCGGACCCGTTGACCTGCCACGGCACAACGGCATTCGCAATTGCCGCTGAAAGATGCGTGGTTCCCACCGTGCCCGTGGCAAGCTGGGCGGCGCCAACAGCCCCGACGGCGATGGCGTTGCTGGTAACAGCACTCGGCGCAAGATGAACGCTGGTCACGGACGCCGCGCTTAGGGCGTTGCTGGTGACGGACCCGGTCGCGAGATGGGCGGCTTGCACCGCGTTGTTGGCCAATTGAGTGCTGCCGACGGCTCCGGTGCCAACAAGAGCCTCGTTGAGCGGTTGCCAGACGCCATTGCCGAGATACTGAAACGCTGCCGTCGTGCCGGCCGCCCCTGTCAACGAAGGAGAGAAGGTATAAATCTGACCGGGGTCGCAGATCGCCACCAGTTTGATGCCATCGGCGGAACAGGCTACACCCGACCAACTTTGGCTGCCGGCGGAAGTGGTCCACGTAACTCCCGAATCGCTGGACATCGAAATCTGGCCGCTGCGATCCACCGCGATCACCCTGGTGCCGTCTGCCGAGTTGGCTACACCCCGCCAAGCGCGGTTGCTCTCGCGCGCAACCCAATTGGTGCCTGCATCGCTGGAAGTGTAGATCTGACCGCCATCGACCACTGCGACCAGTTTGGTGCCATCGGCGGAACTAGCAACGGCAGTCCAGTTCCGATTGCTCTCGCGTGGCGTCCACGTTGCGCCCGAATCGCTGGAGGTGTAAATCTGGCCACCGTACTCAACCGCGACCAGTTTGCTGCCGTCCGCCGAGCTGGCTACGGCAGACCAACTCCGGCTGCTTTCGCGGGCAGTCCAATTCGTGCCGGCGTTGCTGGAAGTATAAATCTGCCCCGGCCAACACGCTGCAACCAGTTTGGTTCCATCGGCAGAACTGGCCACGGCACGCCACCAGCGAACATCTTCTCGCGTCGTCCACGTAACCCCAGAATCGGTGGACGTGTAAATCCTATCGTCATTGGCCACCGCGACCAGTTTGGTGCCGTCGTTCGATGAGGCAACCGACCTCCACTCTCGGTTGCTCTCGCGTGGCGTCCACGTCTCACCCCCATTGCTGGACGTGTAAATCTTGTCATTATAAGCCACGGCGACCAACTTCATGCCATCCGCCGAGCTGGCTGCAAAAGTCCAAGCACGGTTGCTCTCGTGACGGTATCCGTATCCGACTGTCCAGCCGCCAGTACCGATGCCAGAGACACGGATCACATCACCAACATTGGCTGCCAGAGGTAGCCAGACGAGGTTCTGTACGGCGTTGGTCAAGATGTAGCCGGTGTTCGGCGCGGCTTGGATTGGCGTGTCGCCAGCGACCTGCCACGGGACAATCGCGTTGTTGTTTGCAAGATGGATCGCTTGGACAGCATTTGTGGCCAACTGGCTGCTGCCGACGACTCCGGTGCCGACAAGCGTTTCGTTGAGTGGCTGCCAGACGCCGTTGCCGAGATACTGAAACGCCGCCGTTGTCCCTGCCGTTCCGACGACCGAAGGAGATGAGGTATAAATCTGGCCGCTATTGACAACCGCGACCAATTTGGTGCCATCGGCAGAACTGGCAACGGCATACCAATTTCGGTTGCTCTCGTACGGCACCCACGTGACTCCCGAATCGCAGGAAGTGTAAATCTGACCGCCAGCCACGACAGCTACCAGTTTGCTGCCGTCCGCCGAGCTGGCTACACCCCGCCATGCGCGGTTACTCTCGCGTGCGACCCAATTGGTGCCCGAATCGCTGGAGGTGTAAATCTGACCACCATCTGCCACCGCGACCAGTTTCGTGCCGTCGGCGGAGCTGGCTACACCCCGCCATGCGCGGTTACTCTCGCGCGCGACCCAATTAGTGCCCGAATTGCTGGAGGTGTAAATCTGACCACCATCTGCCACCGCGACCAGTTTGGTGCCATCGGCGGAGCTGGCTACACCCCGCCATGCGCGGTTACTCTCGCGCGCGACCCAATTAGTGCCTGCATCGCTGGAGGTGTAAATCTGACCACCCCAAACTGCAGCGACCAGTTTCGTGCCGTCGGCGGAACTGGCTACTGCAAACCAAGTGCGGCTACTCTCGCACGGCGTCCAGTTTGTCCCCGCGTCGCTGGAGGTGTAAATCTGGTCGCCCCAGGCCGCCGCGACTAGCTTAGTACCGTCTGCCGAGCTTGCTACGCCAGTCCAATAGCGATTACTTTGGCGAGCGGCCCACGTTACCCCCCCATCATTGGATGTGTACAGTTGGCCTGGACAAACCGCAGCGACCAGTTTCCTGCCGTCCGCTGAGCTAGCCACTGCCCACCAATCCCGAACTTCTTCACGAGGGAGCCAAACGATATACGGCACACTACCATTCCCTAGAGTTTGCTCGCATGAGACATGACTACCCAACTCCCTGTCCCGGAGCCGGAGACACGGACCACATCGCCGACGTTCGCTGTGGTGGGCAACGCTACAATGCTTTGTGCAGCGTTGGTCAAGATGTAGCCGGTGTTCGGGGCGGCTTGGATTTGCGTCCCGCCGGCGACCTGCCACGGCACGATGGCATTGGCCAGGTTCGATGCCAACTGGCTGGTGCCGACTGCGCCCGCCGCCAGTTTGTTGGACGTGATCGCGCCATCAGGCACGTTGCCGGCCATCATCGCATAGCCCACAGCAGCAATCCGCTGATCGGGGCTGAGTTGTTGAAGGCCGCTGCCGCCATCAAACCAGACGCGTAACCGCACGTCACTGTTGGTGAACACGCTCGCCGGCAAGGCCGCCATGTTCGGGACGCTGGTGTCGCCGAGCAGCACCGAGTACAACCCTTTGTTCACCGACAGCGAGACGGAGCTGGTGCCGTTGCTCCAGTAGGTAACGGCACCGGTGGTGTTCACAAGCGCGAATCGGAAGTTGTAGTTGCCCGTCACATTGGTGCCGCCGACGGTGACACGTCCCTGATAGTTGATGAGCTGTGGAACCTGAGCAGTGACAATCCCTGTGAGCCACACGCTCAAGCTGAGAAGTGCGATGACCATTGAGACTCGTGGTTCCATGACATTTCTCCTTGTTTCAATAGCCGAAGATACTGCCGGTGTGGCTGATCGGCATCCATTGGCCGTTGCCGCCGTATTGGAGTTCGATGGCGCTGTTTTGGCCGCCGATCAGATAACCGCTCGTGCCAATCGTGGTGGCCGTGGTCGGTTGAACTAGCGCGGGGCGCGAGAGGTAGATTTGCATGTCGAGGCCGACAGCAGCCATGCGCGAGCCGTCGGCAGAACAAGCCACCCAGTTGCCACCTGGAACGCTCTCGTGAACCGTCCATGTTACCCCGGAATCGGCTGAGGTGTATGCGTGATCATTCCCCGTCACTACGATCAGTTTTGTCCCATCGGCGGAAGACGCCGCGCCAACCCAACTACGGGAACTTTCACGCGCCGTCCACGTGGCACCGCCGTCGCTGGAGGTGTAGATGGGCGTGTTCCAACCCGACAAAACCAGTTTTCGCCCATCCGCCGAGCAGGCGAGTCCGCGATACCAACCGACGCCGCGGATGGATACCCAACTGGCTGCTCCGTTTGTGGATTTGTACACAGCGCCGTCACCGTACCCAGCGGCATACAAGGTTGTTCCATCTGCGGAGGCGGCAACCGCCAGCCAGCGAGCGGATCCTAACGAGGTGTGTTGGGTCCAAGTCAGTCCGGAATCGCTGGATGTCCATACATAACCACCATCCACTCCGGTAACGAGTTTGGTTCCGTCCGCCGAGCAAGCAACCGAAGCCCAATTTTGGGTGCTTGCGCATGGCGTCCATGTAATACCCGAATCCATCGAACGGTAAATGCAATCACCTCCCGGCACCGCAAACTGTCGGACGCCATCGGTGGACATGCATGTTGCTTTCCAATTCCGATTGGTCTCACGCGCCGTCCAGGTTTGACCATAGTCTGCAGATGTATAAATCTGACCGCCGTTCTGCACAACGGCAGTCCAATATCGGCCATCCGCCGAAGAAGCAATTCCGTACCAGTCACGGTTGCTCTCACAAGTCGTCCACGTCACCCATGGAGACATGGTGAGGGCAGAACCGGCGAGAACGGATTGTCCGGCGTTTTGCGCGATCCGCCAGCCGCCGGCTCCGATACCGCTGACGCGAACCACATCGCCGACCACGGGAGCTGCCGGCAGCGTGACCGTGACCTGCGCGTTATTGGTGCAGAGGTAACCGGTGTTCGGGGCAGCGGTCACGCTTGTCCCTGCGACGGTTTGCCACGTGAACACGTTGCGCGGTAGATTCGTGAGGCCGGAGCCATCGCCGATGAAAGTGCCGGTCACGGTGACATTGGACGCAAGCTGCGCCGTGCCCACGGCCCCAACGGCGATGTTGACGGTTTGCACCGCATTGCTCGCCAACTGGCTGCTGCCCACAGCACCGGTGCCAACAAGGGCTTCGTTGAGCGGTTGCCAGACGCCGTTGCCCATGTACTGCAGCGCTGCGGTCGTGCCCTGCGCACCGGCAACCGTGGTGCCGGTTAGCACTTCACCGGAGACATAGATACCGCCCTGCCGGTCGGACGCAGCAGCTACCAGTTTCCCATTACCGGACATGGCAACCTGCCGCCAGTAGCGTCCCGTTGCCTTTTGGGTCCAAGTGACGCCGCCGTCAATGGACACGTACAGGTAGCCGGGATTTCCGTGGTCGTTGACAATTAGGCGATTGCCGTCAGCGGAGGATGCTAGATAGAGCCAATTGCCAGCGCTTCCACGCTGGGTCCATGTCACGCCTGAGTCGCTTGACGTGTAAAGATAACCGCCACTCACCGCTGTGAATAGCTTCGTGCCATCCGCCGACGAGGCAATCTGCGTCCAATTCTGGTTCGTTGCGCGCGCCGTCCAGTTGATTCCACCGTCCGTTGAGGTGTAAATCTGGCCGCCAGAAACCGTTGCCGCCAGTTTCATTCCGTCCGCCGACGATGTGATGCTAGCCCAATTCCGATTCTGTTCTCGCGCTACCCAGTTGGTGCCGGCATCTGTTGAAACGTAAATCTGCCCGCCGCTAACAGTCGCCACCAAGCGAGTGCCGTCTGCTGATGAGGCAATACTGTTCCAGTTTCTCACACTTCCCTGAGCTGCCCAATTGGTTCCGCCATCGGTCGAGGTATAAATCTGGCCGTTACCACCACCTGAATTGTTAATCACTGCCAATTTCGTGCCATCGGCAGAAGACGCGGCTGCTGTCCAATAACTCACGCTTCCTTTCGTCATCCAATTGGTTCCATAATCATGCGAAATCCAAATCTGACCGCTGTACGAGGCAACTCCGATAATCGTGCTACCATCGTAATCGGTCGCCAACCCGTAATACGCCTCAGTTGCACCGGCTCGTGCCGTCCATGTCGCACCGAAAGAGAAGGCAGCAGAATAGCCGGCGATGCTTTGCCCGACATTTGGAATAATCTGCCAGCCGCCCACGCCAACACCTGACACCCGCACCACATCCCCCACGTTGGCCGCTGACGGTAACAGTAGCTCAGTTAATGTCGCGTTCGTCAGAATGTAGCCGGTATTGACAGAAGCCGGTGGCGTCAGTCCGCCGTTGACTTGCCACGGCACGATGCCGTTGGTAAGGTTTGAGGCCAACTGTGAACTTCCAACGGCACCGGCACCGAGTTTTGAGCTAGTGACGGCACCATCAGCCAACTTGTCGCTCGTAATCAAGCCATCAGGCACGTTCGCCGACATCAAAGCGTACCCGACAGCGCTGATCCGCTGGTCGGGGCTGAGTTGTTGAAGGCCGCTGCCGGGGTCGAACCAGACGCGCAACCGCACGTCGCTGTTGGTGAAGACGCTGGCTGGCATCGCCGCCATGTTCGGCACACTCGTGTCGCCGAGCAGCACTGAGTACAACCCTTTGTTCACCGAGAGCGAGACGGAGCTGGTGCCGTTGCTCCAGTAGGTAACGGCACCGGTGGTGTTCACAAGCGCGAACCGGAAGTTGTAGTTGCCGGTCACATTGGTGCCGCCGACGGTGACACGTCCCTGATAGTTGATGAGTTGCGGGACTTGAGCTGAGGTGATGGTTGCCGAGAAGAGCAACCCCAAGATGAACGGTCGCCACGTTCGCATAAGATCCTCCCGCGAAATGTTCTTCAAGAAGTGTAGTCTAGAACGGCGGCCGAGGAAAAACCAGATTATTTTTTCGAGCCGGAAATGCCAATTTCGGGATCGAAGTAATAGGACAGCAAGGTGCCCCGCGTAAGGTCGCTACTTTTTCATCCGCGATTTCAGTTTCTTGACCTCACGCAGAATGCGTGCGTCGTCTTGATGGCGGGGCGTCGCAATGCGGGACTTGATCCGGATGAGACTGTCGAGGTCAATCCAGTTGGCCGGGGCGCGCCCGTACCGAGCGCGAATTCGCTTGGCCCATGCAGTCGCAAATCGAACACCACTTACGTTTTGCAGCAGGTCAATGCGGTTGGGTGGCAAGCCAATCTGAACGATTTCCTCCACCGCCCCAACCTCCAGCACCAAGGGACTGCCAAACTCCACCAGTGCGCGATTGGCGCGTCGAACGTTGGCCGGTGTTGGATCAATCCACAAATCCATGTCCTTCGTGAAACGCGGCTTGGCATGATAGATAAACGCCAATCCCCCAATGATGAGATACCGGACCCGATACCGCGCCAACAACGCCAGCAGGTCCTCGAAATCACGAATGGTTTCCATGACCGTCAGTTGCGCCGTGCCTTGCGGCCTGCGGCCACGGCAGCGAGATCCGCCCGAAGCGCTACCAATGCAGCCAACCGCGCTTCCGGCGTCTGCCGTTGCCAAAACTCCAGGTCCCACTGTTCTGCCTCGGCAAAACTACGCGCGCGATGGGCGGTGATGATACGCCGACGGCGTTTGGATCGTTGCGACAAGCTCATGAAACCGCTTGCAGTATAATTCAGTCCCGGCCACGTCACAATGCCGAATTCGTCAGGCCAATCTCTTCGTCGCTCAGGTAACAGGCCGGGTCTTGTTGCCACGGGTCGCCATAGACCTGAAGGGCGCGGACGCGGAAGCTGCCGCCGCAAATGTCTTTGAACCGGCACGCGCCGCAGCGACCTTTCAAAAGCGGTAGCCGGTTGCGAAGATCACGCAGCAGCGGAATCGAGTTGTCGCTCCAAATTGCGCTGAACGGGCGTTGGCGGACGTTGCCGAGCGTGGCGCTCTGCCAGAATTGGTCGGGATGAACGTTGCCCTGCGTGTCAATGTTGGCAATACCGACGCCGCTGGAGTTGGCGCCGCCACCGTTCCATTTCATCCACTCGTACACCTTCGCGGCGCGCGCCGGGTCGCGTTCGCGCAGCTTCAAGTAGATGTAGGCGTTGTCGGCGTGGTTGTCCACGGTGAGGATTTCCTTGCTGAGGCCGCGCCGATGAAAATCGTCCGTGCGCGCCAGAATCGTGTCCATTGCCTGTCGGATTTCCGCCGGGGTCAATTCGTCGGCGGTGTTGCCGCGTCCCGAATAGACGAGGTGATAGAAACAGGCGCGCTGAATGCCTTCGTGCTCGATGAAATCGAAAATCTGGTGCAAGTCCTGGCAGTTGCGCCGCGTCAGCGTGAGGCGGAGGCCGACTTTTTGGCCGACAGCCATGCAGTGGCGGAAACCGCGCACGGCGCGCTCAAACGCGCCGTCAACGCCGCGAAACAGGTCGTTGGTCGCGCCAATGCCGTCCAGCGAGATGCCGACGTAGGTGAGATGGTTGGCTTTGAGTTGAGCGGCGACGGCTTCGTCAATGAGCGTGCCATTGGTGGAGAGCGTGACGCGCAGCCCCTTGCCGACGGCGTAGGCAATCAGGTCGAGCAGATCAGGCCGGACAAGCGGTTCACCGCCGGAAAAGAGAACAGCGGGAACTTTGAAGGTAGCGAGATCGTCGAGAACGGTTTTCGCTTCTGCCGTGGTCAACTCGCCGGGATAGGTTTGCGCGTAGCTGTCGGAGTAACAATGAACGCAACGGAGGTTACAGGTCCGGGTGATGTTCCAGACAACGATGGGACGACGTTCGCTGGCGGACTTCGGCGCGCCGACGCCGTGTCCGTAACGGAGAGCGTCGGCGGGCTGATCGGCGCCGCAAAACAGTTTGGTGATGTTAACCATGCGGGATGCGCATCCGTTTGGGTTCGTAAATGCAGTAGGGTTCCTCGGCCATGTAATTGCCGCCGGTTTCGTAAAAGGCGCGGGCGCGACACCCCATGCAAACCCGCTTGAACTCGCAACAGCCGCATTTGCCTTCGAGCAGACTGTCGTCACGGAGCCGGTGAAAGACGGCTGCGTTCTCCCAGATGTCGGCCATCGTCTGGCGTTTGACATTGCCGGCGCTGACGGGCAGGTAACCGCACGGGAACACTTCGCCGGTGTGGGAGACGAAACAAATGGCACTACCGGCAAGACAACCTTTGGTCATCGCAGCCATGCCGGGGTGGCCTGAGTCCTGAGTCCTGAGTCCTGAGTCCGGAGCGCTCACTTCGGTCCGGCGTTGGTGGTAGATACGAAAGTAGTGTGGGGCGCAGGTGGCTTTGAGGTGGAGGCCGCCGAGCTTGGATTTGTCGAACATCCAGTTCAGAACGCGTTCGTATTCGTCGGCAGGAAGCATATTGGACTCGGCAATCTGGACGCCGCAACCGACGGGCACAAGCATGAACAGGTGAAGCGCGTCGGCGCCGAGGTCGCGCGCCATCGCGTAAAGCGTTTCGATCTGGTGAACGTTGTGCTTGGTGATGGTGCAGTTGATTTGCATGGACATGCCGAGCCGTTTCAGGTTGCGGAACCCGTTCAGCGCGGCAGCAAGCGAACCGGGCTGGCGTCGGAAATTGTCGTGCGTGGTCTCATCGGCGCCGTCAATGGAGATGGCGACCCGTCGGATGCCGGCGGCGACGATTTTTTCCGCGACCGTTTCGGTGATCAGCGTGCCGTTGGTGGCCAGCGCGACGGGCAGGCCGTGATGGCGGGCGTGCGCAGCAATGTCGAAGATGTCGGGGCGAAAGAGCGGTTCGCCGCCGGAGAGGACGAGGATTGGCTTGGCGAAGTTGGCGAGGTTGGTGATGAAGCGAAAGGATTCCTCGGTGGTGAGGTCGTTTTTCATCAACTCGCGGCTCACATCGAGTCGTCGGCAGTGGACGCATTCGAGGTTGCATCCTGCGGTGGTTTCCCAGAACAGGAGACGGAGTTGATGGGGCGTGACGGTCATACTGGTTGGGTGGAACCGTAGCACGGGCGTGAAGAAAAGCAACCCCGCCGGAGGGCGGGGTTGCCTGGTCACGCAAACCACGGGGAGGGAGGGGTTAGAAACGCATGGCGCAACTGGCGGTGATCATGTTGGCGCGGTAATTGTTGATGCCGCCGGTGCTGCTTTCGACGTACTCGAAATAGCCGTAGCGGAGGGTGCCGACGAGGTTTTTGGTGAGTTGACGTTTGAGGCCGACCTGGATGCCATGTCGGCGGTAATCGAGTCCGTAATCGAGCACGCCGCCGTAGATGATGGCGTCATTGGAGTTGTCGGCGTAGGAGAAGGAATATTCGGCGGTGAGGTCTGTTTTGTTGTCGAGGGCGTAGCCGACACTGGCCAGGGCGGTGTAAACGTCGCCGCGATACGGTTTGAATCCGGTCACATTGTTGTAGGCGGAGGCGGTATAGGTGTCCTGGTAGGAGAGCAGGCCGGTGACGTACAAGCGGTTGATGGGGGTGAGCGTGGCGCTGAGGGTGTAGATTTGGGAACTGTAGCGGCCAGAGGCGGCGGTGAGGTTGGTATAGGTGCCCAACGTGTTGATGTCGCTGAGGATGAGCTGGTATTTGAAGGCGAGATTGACGCGGGAACAGGGGCGGAGGGTGAGTTTGGCGGCGACTTCATCGCTGATGAAGCGCTGGCTGATGGTAAACTCCTGGAAGCTGTCGAAGTCGTCCTCGCGGATTCCGTGGCGGTAGTAGCCGGAGATGGTCATTCGCGGCAGGGGCGCGGAGTTGAAGCCGATTTTGAAGTTTTGGCATTGGGTATTGACCTGGGTGTCGCGCAGGGTGATCCCGTGTTGGGCGGGGGTGAGGTTGTAATCGAGGTATTCCTGTTCCTGGACCAGCTTGATTTCGCCGTAGAGAGTGGTGAACGGGATGGCGGTCCAGCGGACGCCGATGTTTTCCTCAAGGTTCCGCTTGTCCACTTGCGTCAGAAACAGGGTGCTGGCGGTTGTGACGCCTGTCTGATAGGAATCCTGGTCGGATTTTTCGGCTTGGACACCGACATTCAGGGTGAGCGTCTTGTGGGGTTGATACATGATGTTGCCGTTGAGCACGTGGGACTGGCTGTCGAGGTCCACGGCGGTGGTGTAGTAATGCGAGGAACCGGAGAGGCGATCAAAACCGTCGTCGCCATCAAAGCGCGAGTAAAGATATCCCAGCGACCAGTACACCTGCTCGTTCAAATGGCTATCCACATGGAACGCATTCCAAAAGAGGTCGTTTTTCATCTCCTGTGTATAGGTGGATTTGGTCGGGGCATTGGTTAGTGGCGGCAGGTAACCGGTGTCGGTGTCGTAGGTGATGTTTTTCGCCTGATAATGCTCGTAGCGGAACTCGTTGCCGACGTGAATGTTTTTGATGTCGTGTTCCAATTCCAAACGGACGATGTCGGTATGTTCATCCACGGCCTTGTAAGAGGGCCAGATTTTCTTGTTGGTGGAGGTTTTGGTGATGGTGTTGGTGTAGTTGGCGGTGCCCCATTCGATCAATGACTTCATTCCTTCTTTTTCCTGGCGTTCGTAGCCGAGGGTGATTTTGGGGAGGTTGGGGCGGATCAAGCCGATTTCGACAAAGATATTGCGCAGGTCGAGGTGCAGGTCCTGGTTTTGTGGGACGAACACCTGGCCGAGGTTGTTGGTGGAATAGTAACCGCCATTGCCGTTGTAGTACTTGCGCCATTCGGTGTAACCGGCGCGCAAAAACCAAAAGTCCGGTTTTACCAGTTCGAGTTGGACCTTGTAATCGTGGGCATTGAAGATGCCGCGTCCTTCGAGGGTGAGTTCCAGGTCCTTGCCGACCTTGCCGGTCATGAGGAATTTCTCGATGCCGCCGGTGAAGTTGTCCTTGATGCCGGTGTCCTCGCGGAATTTGGCGGCGTTGCCGTGGACGTTGACGTAGGTCAGGCCCGGTTCAATAAGGGTGGTGAAATCCGGCTCGGACGTTTTCTCCTCGGCGGCCTGCGCGACGGCGACGGCCATGGCAACGGCCAACAGGATCGTGAAGGGATGGCGCTTCATGGGGGATTTCTCCTTAGTACCGCAAGTGATCGTTGATGTTGGAGCCGTGGACGGCCGTGTGACAGCCGGCACTCCAACAGCTACCGCTGCGCATTCGGCTCACATGGTCGGCGCCGGCCACCCGAATTTGGTTGGCCGGGGAGACGTCCACGTGGCATTTCAGGCAGAGGGTGTTGTCGCGTTCGGTGAGCATCTTTTGGTTGATGGAGCCGTGGACGTTGTGGCAGGTGGTGCAACCTTCGCGGGTGGCTTTATGGTCGTACACGTGGGGGCGTGTTTGTTCGCGATGGCATTGGGCGCAGGTCTCGTTGACGCGGGCAATCGAGAGCGTCTTCGGTTTCTTGGCGTCGTCGCCGTGCGGGTCATGGCAACTGGTGCAGCTCATGCGGCCTTCCTTGACGGGGTGATGGTAGGCGAGGCTGAACTCTGCTTGCTTGTCAATGTGGCATTGAAAACAGGCATCGGGTTTCTTGCCGGGGTTAACGATGAACTTGCCCTTGCCGCCGCCGGCGTCCACATGGAGGCTGCCGGGGCCGTGACAGCCTTCGCAGCCCTGGTTTTGGACACGGTCACCTTCGCCGGGAATCTGGATCCGGGAATGGGGGGTGAGCTTGAAGTTTTTGACCGTTTTTTCGTGGCAGGTGGCGCAGGCGTCGTTGCCGACGTATTTGGCGCCGGGAATGAGAGGCGGAGCCACCACCACCCGGTCAATGGTGCCGCAGGAAATCGCCAGCGCCAACAGCGCGCAGACGCCGATACCCATGAGGAAAACGGAACGCTTACATTTCATTACACTTCTCCTGTGTTGCGACGACAGTTCATGCAACCGCTGTGCCACGGATTTTCCGTTTGCGTGTAAGCCTCTCCAAACAAAAGATTTGCTCGAAAATCAAACCAAATCTTTGAGAGGAAACGGGTAAAGCGTGGCGCGTTTCCGCGCACCGAAACCGCGCAGAATCACGCAACCAAACCGCCGCCTTCGCGGAACCCGAATTTGACGAGGCGACGGCGCAGGGCGTCGCGCTCGATTCCGAGCAGGGCGGCGGCGCGAGTCTGGTTGCCGGCGGTGCGTTCCATGGCTTGACGAACGAGGTCGCGTTCGACGGTTTCCAGCGAAATACCCTCGGCGGGCAGGGTGATGGCTGCCGGGCTGTTGGCGGGCAAGCCGGCGCGGATTTCCAGCGGCAGGTGATCGAGGCAGATGACGGGGTCGGCTTCGAGGATGACGAGGCGTTCGATGGCGTTGCGCAGTTCGCGGGCGTTACCCGGCCAAGGGTATCGTCGAAATGCCTGAAGCGCTTCTTCGGAGAGTTTCTTTCGCGGTTTTTTGAATTCCGCGGCGAACGATTCGAGGAAATGCTCGGCCAACGGCTCGATGTCTTCCTTGCGTTCGCGCAGCGGCGGCATGGTGACGCCGATGACTTTGAGTCGGTAATACAGGTCCTGGCGGAACTCGCCGGCGCGCACGGCGGCGGCGAGGTCTTTGTTGGTGAGCGCGATCACCCGCACATCCACCGCGATGTCCTGGGTGCCGCCGACCCGTCGGAACTGGCGGGTCTCCAGCACGCGCAGCAGTTTGACCTGCATGGCGGGTTTGAGGTCGCCAATTTCGTCCAACAACAGGGTGCCGCCGTCGGCCATCTCGAAAAGACCTTTTTTCATCGTTTTGGCGTCGGTAAACGCGCCGCGTTCGTGGCCGAACAATTCGCTTTCGAAGAGGGTTTCGGGTACCGCGGTGCAGTTGATGTCCAGAAACGGCTGATCAGCGCGGGCGCTGCTGAAATGGATGGCGCGAGCGGCCAGTTCCTTGCCGGTGCCGTTTTCGCCCTCGATGAGGATGGTGGTGGCATCGCTGGCGGCGATCTTCTCGATCAGTTCGCGCACGGCCCGCATGGCCGGGCTGGGGCCAACGAGGTTTTCGACGCCAAACTCGCGGCGTTGTTGTCGGCGGAGGCGGCTGACTTCGCGGCGGAGTTTGAGATCTTCGCGCGCTTTTTCGAGGGCGACACGGACCTCGTCGAAGTCAAACGGTTTGCAAAGGTAATTGTGGGCGCCGAGGCGGACGCATTCGACGGCGCGGGCAATGCCAGTGTCGGCGGTGAGCATGACAACGGCGATGTCGCGTTCGAGTTTCTTGATTTCCTGAAGGGTCTGAACGCCGTCCATGCCGGGCAGGCGGATGTCGAGCAGGACGAGTTCGTGGCCGCCGTCGCGCAACAGGTTCAGTCCCTCCTCGCCGGTGGGGGCACTCTCCACGTCATAGCCTTCGCGGGAGAGTTTCTGTTCGAGCGACCAGCGGACGAGCCGCTCGTCGTCAATGACCAGCACTTTGGTTTTGGGCATGAGAGGTCTCCGGTTGGCCGACAGCAAATTCGAGGGTGACGGTGGTGCCGCGGCCCGGTTCGCTGTCGAGGCGGATGGCGCCGCCGTGTTTTTCCATGATGGATCGGGCGATGGCAAGCCCCAGACCGGTGCCGCGGTGTTTGGTGGTGAAAAAGGGGATGAAAACGCGGGAGAGGTTTTCCGGCGAGATGCCGACCCCGGTGTCGCTCACGGACAGGCGGAGGGTTTTCGCGTCGGCCTCGGCGTGCAGCGAGAGGGTGCCGCCGTGGGGCATGGATTGGACGGCGTTGATGAGGATGTTGAGGATGACCTGTTGGATTTGGGAGGGGTCCACCCAAAGCGGGGGCAGTTCAGTGGCGCAATCTTCTACGATGCGAATATGTTGTTTCTGCGCGTCGGGACGGATAAAGGCGAGCATCGGTTTGACGAGGTCACAGAGATCGCAGCGGGTAATTTCAGGCTCGCGGGGACGGGAGAAGTCGAGCAGTTCGCGCAAGGTGGTGTTGAGACGATGAATCTGGCGTTGAATCTCCTCAACGATCTCCTTGTCCTGCCCGTTGTTGCTTCCGCGATTGTCGGCGAGGACTTCGACGGCGGCGCCGATGCCGGCGAGCGGGTTGCGAATTTCGTGGGCGATGCCGCTGGCCAACTCACCGATAGAGGCGAGTTTGCTGGCTTGTTGGATTTGGCGCTCGTGGGATTCGCGCAGTTCCTGGGTGGTTTTCTGGAGGCTTTCGACCATGGTGTTGAACCCTTCGGTGAGTCGGCCGATTTCGTCGCGGCTCTGCACAGGAGCGCGCGCGGCGAGGTCACCCGCCCGGACCCGCTCCATTTCGGCGAGCACATTGTTGACGGGTTGTGCCACCAGTCGGACGATCAACAGCCAGATGACGATGCCCACGATCAGAAAGATCAGGGCGCCGTAAAGGATCAACAGGTTACGGTTTTTGGCCACGTTGGTTTCCGCCGGTTGCAGGGACCGCTCCAACACGATCGCGCCGAGAAACGCGGCCTTCGGATCGTGGCAGCGAACGCAGGAGGGACGGTTGGCGACGGGCGCCATCACAATGGACATCTTCTGCCCGTCCACCTCCCGCAGGCCATGCACCAGGCGTTGTTCCTTGAAAAGCTCCGGCAAGGGAGAGAGCGAGACCCGCTTGATCTCCTGTGTCGTTGTGGAAACAATGACGGTACCGTTGGTGTCAATAACGCGGCCCCGCCAGATTTCGTTGTCATTTTTCAACTGCTGAAGGAATCGCGCCACCTCCTCGTGATGTTCGCTGAGCATGACCCCTTCGAGATACTCGCGTACCAGGGTGGCGCTGATGACGTTTTGGGCCTGGGTACGTTCCGTCCACCATTCGCTCTGCACCCGAAACACAAAATACGAATACACCGCAATCAGGGCGGCCACTGTGACGCCCACCGCCGCGAGAATCTTGGCTGTGAGATTAGGGCGCAACATCCGCTGGCGATTCCCCTGGAGTCTGAGCGGTCGCCGTGTCGGTGGCGGAGGCGTGCGGGTGGAGACGACGCTGGGGTGCTTTGCGGCCAATGAGCCATGCCGGGTTCATCGGGTGTTCATGAGGATCAAAGAACACCGCGTACAGATGCCAGACCACGATGGCCAGCGTTGCCAACAAGGCTTCGTAGTAATGGATGATTTGCGCCACGTCGAGCCAGACTTTTGGCAGCAAACGTAACACCGTCACGGTGAAAATCAACAGGATGCCCGTCCCAATCATGATCACCGATCCCCACAACAACGCCCAGTACTCGGATTTTTCCACGTAATTCCAGCGCCGATCCGGCGGCGTCGTCTCGCGCAGACCGAGATTGTACGCCACCCGTTGGCACAAATCGTCGAGATCGTGACCGCGAAACCACAGTTCCTTCAGATGACCGCGCCCGGCGCGCGTGCCGAGTAACGCCCCCAGGTGTGCCACAAAAAACACCGTAAACATCCAGCCGGCCACGCGATGAATCATGCCGCGCAACTCATTGCCGTTGGCTATCCACTGAAACGGCGAGCTCCACCAGGCATCGGGGAATTTGTGGACAAATCCCGTGTACGCCAGCGCCACAAACAACAGCATCAGAATCAGATGTTGCGCCCGCATCCAGGGCGTCAACCGCACCGGCCCTTCGCCGGCGCGAACAGCGCGGATGTGGTCACGGAGTTTCTTCAGGAAATCAAGCAGGTTGTGCAGAAACATGCCGCCGATGGTGATGATGATGATGGCAATGTAGAAACGGGTGACGAAATTGACCAGCCGTGGTTTACCCGCCGCGGCCCCGGCGGGGGTGTGGATCCGTATGTCACCTTGCGCCAACCGGGTGCCGATGCCGGGATGACATTTGCCGCAGGTCTGCGGGAGGTTGGTTTTGTAGATGGAAGAAAGCGGGTCGCTGGAAGGAAGCACATCGTGAAACCCGTGACAGGACGCGCAGTTGGCGGCAGCCACCCCGCCCATTTGCAGCGCCAAGCCGTGATAACTTTGCAAGTAGGTCTTCACCACATCCGCCGGCATGCGATAGCGGGTGGCAATGCGTTCCAGGCCGTGGCATTGGCCGCAGGTCTCGGGAACGCGCGCGCCAAAGACACGGGACGCCGCATCCTTCGCGGCCGCAATGGTGTGTTCGCCGTGGCAATCGGTACAAACGGGAGCCTCGCGCAGTCCTTTGGCAACCGCTTTGCCGTGGATGCTGCGCGTGAAGTCCTGGTAGGCTTTCTCGTGGCACTGACCGCAGGTGGCGGGGATGTTTTGCCAGTAAAGTTTCGACTGCGGAAGGGTGCGGCGGGTCACATCATGCGCGCCATGACAATCGGCGCAACCGGCAGCACGGGCCACTCCTTTGGCGCAGGCCAGGCCGTGGACGCTTTGTTCGTAGATGGAGGCCACCGGCGCGGGAGACGGCCCGGTGGGTGGCGCGGTTTTTTTCTGGCTGTGGCACTGGCCACAATCCACTTTTTTGAGTTTCTCCGGGTGCGGTAGTTCCTTGATGTCGGAATGGCACGAGACGCAGAGGTTCGATCCGTGGACGGAGGCGGTGTAATGTTTGGCATCGAGGTACAACGATTGAACCTGTTTGGTGGCGGCGTTGGTGCGTACGAGGTCTTTCTCGCCGTGGCAGGCGAAACAATCACTGTTTTCAAGCGCTCCCCGTGCCGTGGTGGCTGCCAGAAGCGCAACAAGAACCGCCCAACGGATCAATGTTTAACCTTCGGATTGGGGTGTTTGATCTTTTCGTAGGCCTGCTCGACGTCGAAACCGACTTTCTTGCCGTCCTTGGTGGTGTAGCGGTCGGCCTTCCAAGTCGGGCTTTGCTCGTTATGGCAAAGCTCGCAGCTTTTTGTGGCCGGATAAATCAGACCGGCGGCAATGGATTTTTCGCGGCTTTCCATGATGCTTTTGACCATGTATTTCTTGCCGGGGCCGTGACAGGACTCGCAGGTCACGCCCTCTTCGGGTTTGATTTTTTCGACCACGGGTGTTTCGCCGAAGTTGTAGGCGGAGGAGTGGCATTTCAGGCATTTGGGGCTTTTCTGCGGGTCGTCAATGCCGAGTTTCTTGCCGGTTTCCCTGGCTTCCGCCGAACCGAGGATTTCGAATGCCTTGGCATGAGGGCTGGCCTGCCATTTGCCAAGTTGGTCGCCTTTGTCGGCGGCTTTGTGGCAGATGCCGCACATTTTTGTTCCCGCGTAACCGGCAGGATCGGGAGCGGCAACAGCGCACACGGCAACGGCTGATGCAACCAGTAGCAAACCAGTTTTTTTCATGTTTTCTCCTCATTGTGATTGTCCGTTCTCTTCCCTTGCAGTCTTCATGCCACGGAAACTTATTTCGCGTCTTTCCATGGTCATCAGGGCATTTGAAGCCGACAGGACATCGCAATCAGAGCGATTTCGCGCAGCAAAGTGCGCGGTTTGGCGCACCCTGGTTTCTTATTTCGTCAGAGCGCCCGTGTGACATTCGGCGCAGTTGGTTTCTTTCCAGAGGTCGCCGATGTCCACGGGATGTTGGAACGGTTGTCCTTGCGCGCTCAGTGGGGCGAGTTGACCGGGAGGCCCCTGGGTCAGGATGAGGTGACAAAGGTTGCAATCATGACGGATGGCCTTGCCTTTCGCGTTCACATGCTGGCCATCGTGACAACGATAACAGCCCGTCGAAATGGTGTGCCCGATGTTGTTGGGGTAGGTTCGCCAGTCCACTTTCATTTCGGGAAAGAAGTTCTGCCGATAAATACGCTGCGTTTCGGCCACCGCCGGCGCCGGTAATTTCTTTGCGATTGTTTGGAGGGCGTCTTCGGTTGTTTTGTATTCTGCGGTCAGGACTTCGACGGCGTTCTTTTTGATGAAGGGCAGCGTTCGTGGAATGCGTCCGGTGGCCATGGCTTGGTTAACCAGCGCCGCGGGGGCGCGATAGATGTGCGATGGCTGATTGTGACAGTCAATACAGTCCATTCGTCGCATGGCCGAGGTTGTCACCTGGTCGGGTTTCAACGCGTCTTCTTTGGCCTCGTACACGGTGACGTTGCCGTTCAGATCGGTCACGCGCACCCAGGGAATCTTTTGGCGCGCGGCGTCCGTGGCAATGTACTCGATTTGTTGCTGGCCGCCGACGTGCCAGTGGATGCCGCTGACCGGGCCTTGGTCGGGGTCGCCGCCGCCGACTTTCATCAACAACTGGATGGTCCAGGGAGTGTTCGTTTCGTCGGCGAGAAAATGCGTGTTGATGCGTTCCACGGAGCTGAAGAACTTCTGTGGCCAATGGCATTGCTCGCAGGTGTCCTGTGCCGGGCGCAGGTTTTTGATGGGCCGCGGAATCGGACGAGGAAACTTGTTGGCCAACGTCGCATAGACCTGGTAGCTGCCCGACAGTTTGGAGCGCACAAACCAGTCTGCGCCCGGCCCGATATGGCATTGGACACAAGCGACACGGGCGTGAGGCGAATGTTGATATGCCGTGTATTCCGGCTCCATCACCTTGTGGCAGACCCGGCCGCAAAACTCCACCGACTCTGTAAAATGATAGGTCCGATAGCTTCCCAGCGCCGACACCATCAGAAACACAAACACACCCGCCGTCGCCAGCATGAACCGTCGTCGTTGTCGCGGGTCGTTCAGATCAATCTTCGGGAATCCCGCTGTTTCTCCCGGTGCCGCAAACCGTTGCCGTCGCCGTTCGCGCCACGCGCCCGCCACAATCAACGCCAGACCTGTCGCCATCACGGCGGGCGCGATCAGGTAGGTCAGGATGCCAAGATACGGGTGAGTCCGATCGGCAAACAGGTCCAACGCCAACAGACAGACTGCCGAGAAAAAACCGCCAGCAGCCACCACCGCGCCAAACAGCCCCAGCCAGTTTCGGATAAAGAAAGGTCGCCTTGTTTTCATCTGTTTTTTACCGATATGGCGACATCGCCGTCTCGACAAGCCGCCACCACAATGTTACAACAAGTCGCGTGCCAATGGACCTGACCTTTCTGTTGAAAAGTTGCCGCTTGTTCGCCGACCTCGACGCCCGCGAACTGGACTCTATCCAGCGCATCGCGGTACGCAAGGAGTTTCGCAAAGGCCAGACCATTTTCCACGAAGGCGACCCTTCGTGCGGCTTCTACGTCGTCGCTTCCGGTCACGTCAAAGTCTTCCGCATCACCCCCGATGGCCGCGAACGGGTTCTCCACGTCGTCGAAACCGGCGAAACCTTTGCCGAAGCGGCCATGTTCATGGACGAGTATCCGGCTTGTGCCGAGGCGCTTGGCGCAACCACGACCGTCTTCATCGAGAAAAATGGATTCAAACAGCTTCTCGCCCGCGACTCGAAACTGAGCTTCAAAATCATGGGCACACTCGTGCGCTGGCTCAACATCATGCGCAACGCTCTCACCGATCTCACCCTCAAAGACGTGCCCGCCCGTTTCGCCAGCTACGCCCTGAGTCTGCCCGCCGCCGCCCCCGGCAAACCCATCAAAATGTCCGTCAGCAAAACCACCATCGCCCAAACCATCGGCACCACCAAGGAAACCTTCTCGCGTCTGCTGGCTCGGCTCGCCCGACGACGCATCCTCACCTACCGGGACAACCAACTTTGCATTCTCAACCGTCCGCGACTGGAAAAAATCGCTCGCGGCGAGGAAAAAATCTGAACAAAACACCCCTACCCACCATCCAAAGGAACCGAAACCATGATGAGATTCGCCTGCCCACGTTGTGGCCAACATATTGAAGCCGACGATGATTTCGCCGGTCAACCCGTCTCCTGTCCCTATTGCCAGTACAGCTTTACCGCGCCACTGGCCTCGACCCTGCCTCCCAAGGCGGAACCTTCCAACGACATCTCCTTCCGATGCGCCCGCTGTGGACAACACATCGCCATTGACGCTGCCGGCGCCGGCCTGACCGTTCCCTGCCCGAAGTGCGGCCAAAACCTCGTTGTCCCCGCCCCGCCAAAAGCCGTCCCCGTACAAAATCCCGCTTCCATTCCTGTTGCGCCGCCGATCATCACCGACGTGCCGCCCATCATCAAAAACTAACCCGCGCCGGGAGAACCGGGCGCGTGAACATCCGGGTCGCCAACCTCAGCAAGAAATACGGTTCCGTCCGGGCACTGGTTGACGTGTCGCTGGACTTCATGCCCGGCGAAATAGTCGCCGTCATCGGCCCGAACGGCGCCGGCAAAACTTCCCTGCTCGGCTGCCTCGCCAGCGTGCTCGCCGCCGACAAGGGAAAAGTGCTCTTCGACAACGAACCGCTCCGCCGCGACCGTCTCGACCTGCGCCGGCGATTGCTGTTTCTGCCGGATTTCCCGATGGCAATGCCGGGCATAACGGTGCTACGACACATCGGGATGATACTCCGCCTGTACAACGCCGATGACAACGACGCGCCCGAACGGGTCGCCGCCTTGCTGAAGGAGTTCGATCTGTTGCCACTGGCCGACGCGGCTGTGGAAACGCTCTCACGCGGTCAGTTCTACAAAATGGCGTTGGTATCGTTGATCGCGGCCGACCCGGAGTTGTGGCTGTTGGACGAACCGTTCGCATCGGGAATGGACCCGCACGGCATCACCGGATTCAGGCGCCACGCGCGCGAAGCGACAAAACGCGGACGCACCGTGATTTACTCGACGCAGTTGCTGGACGCAGCGGAACGGCTCGCCGATCGCATTGTCATCCTCCAACACGGCACGGTCCGCGCTTTCGCATCGGTAACGGAGTTGCAACGACAGGGCGGCGCGCTGGAAGATATTTTTCAGCAACTTCACGAGGAGGGCGCGTGACATTGTACTCGCGCGCGTTCGAGCGGGCGACGCGACGGCTGGTGAAGTCGGAACTGGCCGGCTCGAAACCGCTGCGCCGCCAGTACCGCCGCCACCGCTGGAGCCGCTGGAACCAACGTGGCGACCTGGTGTGGCCGATCCTTTTGGGGGGCTGCGCCCCCGCGCTCATCCTGATGAAACTGACGAAGGTATCGGGCTGGGAACTGTTGAGCGTGGGATTGACAGGAATAGTTTTGCTGCTCGGTGCGAGTTTACGGTCGCGCCTTGAAGACGCACACCAACATTGGCCGGTGATCTTCCTGCCGATGCCGGTGAGCGATTACATCCGATTCCTCCTGCGCCAGTTTGCGCGCCAGATGGCATTCTGGTGGCTGACGCTCATTTCGCTCCACGTCTATCTTGGTGCAACACACCTGACATGCAACGAAGCCTTGCTCGGCGCGCTCGGACAAGGTTGCGTGCTGACACTGGGGTCGGTGGTATCCGCCGGGACGTTGACAACCGGGCGGCTGCGCCTGGCCGGGTGGCTGGCGTTGCTGGCGGCGATTGTCCTTTTCACTTACGAGACAAACGTGCGACGACTGTCACTGGAATGGTTGTTGACGGTGACGCCAGCGGGTTGGGTGATCTTGTTGTTGCGACAACAATGGTTGCCGCTCATCGGGCTGGCGGCATTGGCGGCGACGGTGCCGTGGGCGGTGCGGCGGCTGCGCGCGCTCTCGGAAACGGAACCGGAATCGCTCGCGGAATGGCGGCTGTCAACGACGGCTCTTGAAGAAGACGAAATTGAGCCGTCGAAACCGCTCGTGGCGCCTTCGGAACTGCGCGATGTCGAGGCGCGGATGGAGCGCCGCGAGTTTCTGGAGCCGTCGCCTCCGGGTGGCGATGTGTTGGAGCGCATGGTGGCGCGATTCTTGAATGAACGGGAGAAATTTGTGGCGGAGTTTTTGTTGGGTGGCACAACGGGTTGGTGGACACGACATTGGCGTCGGGCAGCCATCATCACACTGGTGAGTGCGGTACCGGCGGTGTTGTTGCCGTGGGACCGGGCGTGGTGGCTGGCCCTGGTTGGCGCGGTAGTGGCGATGTTCCACGCTGGTCCGGTGCTGGGCGGGTACTGGCCATTACTGAGGTGGCACGGCTGGGTGCCGGTCGGGTACTGGGAGATGTTGCGCGTGCTGGTGAAAACCAACACAGTTCGCGTGGCAGCGTGGTTGCCGTTGCTGGCGGCCAGCGGTGCGGCCATTTCGACCCGCCTGAATTCAGGGCCGATAATTGGCATGGTGATCGGCTGCAAGGTGGCGTTACTGTGCTGGTGGTCCCAGCCGGTCGCCTTCGCCATCCAGGTGTCATCGGAGACATCGGACACGTCCCAGGTGCGGCCGATTGGTGTACTGGCCGGGTTTGTCTTTTTCGTGTTGCTTCTGGTGTTGCTCGGCGCTGCTGTGATGACGTTCGCGCCGGGACCCGTCTTTCTGGTTGGAGCCGTTGCAGGTGCCGCGGCGGCATGGGCGATGGCGGCATTGTACGGGTGCGGTTACAACCGCGTCGCGTTTGATGCCCGACGAAGATGAACGGACGTTGCCGGGAGCGGTTGGCGGCAGAGAGGGCGTTGCGCACGCAGAAAGATGTGATGGAGGCGTTCCGCTCGCCCGTGTTGGGGCCGGTGTCGTTTGTCTGGGGTGAACGCGGCCAGTATGATCCGCAACGCAAAACCATCCGTGGCGGCCACGGCCTGGCCAAAACCATTCAGTTGGCCGAGTTGGAAGGGATTGACGGCGCGGAACTGGTGCGCCGGATACCGCGAATCGTGTTGCGCGGAGAACTGAGCGCGTTCTACGGCACGGAGGACGGTACACGGGTCAACGCCACGCTCGGCAATGAGACCGTGGTGTTGTCACTGCGCCCGTTTGGCCAGCGCAAGACCTGGGTGTTGGAAGCGTGGGGCAAAACAAAAGGCCCGGCGTCGGCCACCACGGCGCCCGCTGCCACCGTCTCCGCCACGCCAGATGGGGATGGGAAAGCGGGGGTGGCCAAAGAACTGCCCGAAGTCAGGCGGCTCCACGATTTGGCGCAACAGTTGGATTATCGCATCGTCAACAAGGTTACGCCGCCAAACCCTGATGCTCGCGGACGTGGACCCGACGCCCCGGTGATGGTCAACGGAAAACCGGTCACGGCAGCCGATGTGCGCGGCACGTTTCCGGAGCCAACCACAATCAAACACGATATTGACCGGGCCCTGGGAATCGGGGTGCAGCAACAGATTGATTTTGGCGGGCCAAAGAAAACCGACGGCCCCAACATCGTGGGGTATCACACCTACGCGGTGAAAGCGAACATCAACGGAGAACCGTCTTATGTGGCGCTGACCTTGCGGGAGCAAACCGACGGCACTCTCTACTATGACAATCATGTGACGACGGCGGCTACCATCGAGAAAGGCTCACCGGATCAACCGCAATCGGATGCCAACCGATGGGAAGACCCAGCAAGCCTTTCCAAGAACAGGCTATATCAATGGTGGCACAGCGTCAAGCCGTGGCATGAGATCATCCGCGTCGAAAACGGGAACATCAGTATCTACAAAGTCGAGCCGATCGCGCGCCAGACACCCGAAGGAAGGCTTGAATGGTTTTATCCAGACCCGCTGCGTTGGGAACGCATACACACAGCGCCTTTCTCGGAAACAGAGTATGCGCGGTTGCTGGAGATTGTGGCGAAAGAAAACGAGAAGCAAGACCGCATCCACGCGCTGGATCACAAACCGCCGTTGCCCAGGGATGTTGCGCAAAAGTTGTTGGATGATTACGTGGCAGAGTTGCGAGAGTTGCTGAAAAACGCCCCGGCGGTACTCGCGATCAAGGATGAACTGAAAGAACGCTTTGGTTTTGTGGGGCATAGCGAATGGGAGTGGGAAGGTGAGGACAAATCTTGGGAGGCAAAGCTGCGTCAACAGGGCGCGAAAATTGAAAGCTCGGAAGTGTTGGGTGGCCGCACCGTTGTTACCGACTTGAACAATGACGTTGTCCGAGAAATTGTTTATATCAACCCGAAGGGGCAGCGCCGCTACAGCTACTACATCGTTCGGCGTCCTGACGTGGATTTGTTCTTGAACGATGTGATTGTCACCACGGAACCGTTGACGGTGAACGACTACATGGAGGTGAGAGACCTCCTGCAACGAGAGTTTGAGGCGCGGAAAGAAAGTCGGCCGTGGGCGGAAGCACAATTACGACAAAAATACGGCGATGGATACAAAGAGTATCTTGAGCGTTCCCTCTCGACCAATCGCCCAGGTACCGTCCGCGAGCGCGGCGGGGAATATGAGGCGGGACGGGCAAGGGAATTGGAACGGGCGCGAAAAGAAGACGCTGCGTTTGGTGGGTTGGTGGAACAAGCATTGGGGGCGTTGGACGAGAAAACGCAGATTCCGATTGGCGAGACCGGCGCGGTATTGCGGGCAATGGGGGCGCGAGCGCTGCCGCTGACCATTGCCGCCGGCACGATCCGCAAGGACACACGAGCCGGTGGACATGGTGTTCCGGTGGAATTGCTCAAGCGGTTGCCCTCGGCTCTGGCCGATCCCTTGATGGTGTTTGATTCGGCCACGCAACCCGATGCGTTTGTCGTGGTGACAGCGTTGGAATACGACAGAAAACCGCTGGTAGCGGCGGTGCATCTGAATGAACAGGCGGGACGCTACGAGGTCAATCGCGTGGCCAGCGTTTATGGCAAAGATCATCCTGCGGTGGTCGCGCAATGGATGCAGAACGGGTTGTTGCGCTACTGGGACAAAGAGCGAAGCCTGCCATGGTTCCAGACTCGCGGACTCCAATTGCCCGCAGTGGGAACCACGTCAGGCTCCAGCGCAAAAATACTTTCCCCCAAAGATGTTTTCAAGACGGATTCTGCCGGGGCAGCGACGGAACCGCCCGGCGATCCTCTCGCGTTTGATAGGAAAGGAAGCGCGTATGACAGCATCGAAAAAATCGTCGAGAAAACGCAACGCAAACCCGCCAAAGCCGAAGGCCAAGAAACCGATCATCTATCCCGTGGGAAAGGAGCGTCTGTATTTGGTGATTGGTGGCAAAGCGGAAAAGTGGGTCTCACCCGAATAACGCCAGACGGCAAAGCGGAAAAGATTCCCGGCGCGGTGTTTTCCGCCGTGGACACGCAGAAGATCGTCCAATGGCAGGGCACCGTGGCCGGGATGCCGTTGGACACACCCGAACAACGAGCGGCGGCATGGGCGATGGCGGCATTGTACGGGTGCGGTTACAACCGCGTCGCGTTTGATGCCCGACGAAGATGAACGGACGTTGCCGGGGGCGGTTGGCGGGTGTAGAATGCGTTGCGAAATGAAAATCAGCCGTTGGATCATCGCGGTTGCCGCGGTCGGGCTATTAACGGCGACCGCCTGCAAGCCAAAAGCACAACAACAGGAGGGCCAAGCCATGCCGACCAAATCTTCCCCCATCGTACGCGAGGCTGCCGTGGCGGGCCTTTTTTACCCCGGCAACCCCAGAGACCTCAATAATGCCATTGACTACTGTCTCGCCCATGCCCGCCCCGAAGCCGTCGGCGATCTCAAAGCCGTCATCTGCCCTCACGCCGGCTACCAGTTTTCGGGGCCGACTGCCGCCTATGCCTACAAACTGCTTGCCGGACGCGACATCAAAACCGTGATCCTGCTGGCACCAAGCCATTACGCGGCGTTCCGCGGCGCGTATGTGACCGAGGCCGACGTGTATCGAACACCGCTTGGCGACGTGCCGATCTCGCCCAAAACCGCCGAACTGGCCAAATGCCCGCCGTTCACTCGGAAAATGGACGGCTTCGTCCAACGCCCCGGCTGGTGGCAGGAATCCCCCGCCAAAGCGCCGCCACCCGGACAGGACCGACCCGACACCTGGGAACATTCCGGCGAAGTTCAGGTACCGTTCCTCCAGAAGGTCCTGAAAACGTTCGACCTGATACCGGTGGTGTTCGGCGACGTGGACCCCGCTGCCGTGGCCAAAGCGCTGGCCGACAAACTCGACGACAAAACCATCATCGTCGCCAGTTCCGACCTCAGCCATTATCATCCCTACGACGAGGCACGCGCCCTGGACCAGCAATGCATCCAGCGCATCCTCCACCTCGAAACCAGCCTCAACCCCGAATCCGCCTGTGGCGCCGGACCGATCCTCACCGTCATCCACCTCGCCCGCCAGAAAGGCTGGAAACCCAAACTCCTCGACTACCGCAACAGTGGCGACACCAGCGGCAACAAAACCGGCGGCGTCGTCGGTTACACCGCGATCGCCTTTTTCGGTCCACAAGACGAGCGGTTCAACCGCGAAGAACGCAAACAACTCATCGGCCTCGCCCGACAAACCCTCACCGAACTCCTCACCACCGGCCATTTCCCTGCCGTGGACACCTCAAAACTGCCGCCGAAATTCCTCGAAAAATCCGGCTGCTTCGTCACCCTCACCAAACACGGCCAGCTTCGCGGCTGTATCGGACACATCATCGCCCAGGAACCGCTCTACAAAGCCGTGATGGACTGCGCCAAAAGCGCCGCGCTCGACGACCACCGTTTCCCGCCCGTCGGTAAGGACGAACTCAAAGACATCGAAATCGAAATCAGCGTCCTAACCGCTCCGCAACCGCTCGCTTTTTCGTCGCCCGACGATCTGTTGGCCAAACTCCAACCCCACAAAGACGGCGTCGTCCTCCAGGTAATGGGCCGCGGCTCGACCTATCTGCCGCAGGTCTGGGCCCAAATCCCCGATAAAGTGATGTTTCTGAACACTCTGGCCGAAAAAGCCGGTTGCCCCGCCGATGCCTGGCGACAACCCGGTACCCAGGTCTTCATCTACCACGTCGAAGCCTTCCACGAAAAAGAACCGTAACCACTCATCCCATCGCTCCGACCCATTGCCGCACTGACACGCGTCGCTTTTTGGCCGGCAATACTTGTGCTCGCTCTCGACACAACAACAGGCGATTGAGCGCTGAGCGCTCGGCCACACAACAAATACCAAGGGAAAGCCAGAGAAACCGACTGACTCTTTGCATCAGACTCTTCCCAAGGAAATGAGACGCAGCGAGCTGGGCATGCCGGGACGGTAGCGGCACAGTCATTTGCGGACAGTGTTGCGGGAGCAGCCAAAGGCTGCGAGCGGTGGCTTTGATGCCGTGGGTACGGACGTAGGTGACAAGTTTTTGGCGCAGGAAGTAACGGTCGGTTTTCATGCGATAGAGTTCGAAGTAGTGGGAGTTGCATGAAGCTCTCTGGTTTGTTGCGTACTCACCCCCTTCAACTTCACCACCAGAGGCTCACGATCTCCCCAACCGGTTTCCAAGTTCCTCGGCTGAACGCTTTGACAGGACGGCGGGACGCGGGTACAAGACGATTTGGCGGCCAGCATGAGAATGGTCTCGATCAGTTGGTGTCTTGCGACAGCGCTCGGATTCAGCGCGCTGGCAACATCCGCGCAGGTCGAGTGGGAATTCGACGAGGAGGCGCTGAACAAGCTCTGTCGGCAATTGCAGGACAAACTTCAGGGCGAGTCGGTCGTGGACCTTGCCGCGTGGCGACAGACGATTGCCACGTTGATTCCGGTGCTGGAAGAGTACGAGGAGACGGAACCGTTTGCCGCGTGGCTGAAAGCGCGTCTGGACTATCTCGAAGTGGCCGAGGAACTCAAACCAGTCGCGCCACCGTCTCAACCCACGCCCAACCCACCCCCCGAAATCCTGCGAAAAACATGGCAGCGGCGGTTGGAACAGAAACCGGTGACGTCGCCCGCCGCGGCGTTGGCGGCGCGGTTGAAGCCGTATTTCGCGGCGCAGGGAATCCCGTCGCAACTGGTCTGGGTGGCCGAAGTGGAGTCGTCGTTCAACCCGCGCGCCCGTTCGCCGGCGGGCGCGGTCGGTCTGTTTCAGTTGATGCCGGCGACGGCGACGATGATGGGGTTGCGGTTGCGTCCGCAAGACGAGCGCGCTGATCCCGACAAGAGCGCGCAGGCGGCGGCGAAATATCTCCGGTATCTCTACACACGTTTCAAGGACTGGCGTCTGGTGCTGGCGGCGTACAATGCCGGGGAGACGCGCGTGCGCGGCTTGTTGACCCGTTACAAGGCGGCGACGTTCGACGCGATTGCGACGCGGCTTCCGGCGGAGACGCAGATGTACGTGCCGCGCGTGGAAGCGGTCATTCTCCGTCGCGAGAAAGTGACGCTGGCCGGGTTGGTTGGCGGGTCGTAAGCGCGGTTATTTGCGCGGTTGCGGTCCCATTTCAAAGACCAGCGTACCGCCGTTGATCACGTCGGCATGGGAGAGTTTGATTTTGTCGTAGGGTTTGCCGTTGAGGGTGATGCTCTGGACGTATTTGTTTTCCTTGGAGAGGTTTTTGGCTTCGACGGTAAAGGTTTTGTTGTTGGGCAGGCGCAGGGTGACTTTGGGTACCTGAGGCGCGCCGAAGACATAGCCGTCGTTGCACGGGTTGAACGGATAGAATCCCATGGCGGAGAAGATGTACCAGGCCGACATCTGACCGCAATCGTCGTTGCCGCAGAGGCCGCCGGGGTAGTTTTTGTATTGTGTGTCGAAGATTTCGCGGATGAGTTCCTGGGTTTTCCAGGGTTGGCCGGCGTAGTTGAAGAAGTAGGCAACATGATGGCTTGGTTCGTTGCCGTGGGCGTACTGGCCGATGAGGCCGGTGACATCGAGTACGAAGCCGGCGCCTTCCACTTTGGAGGGGAGTTTGAATAAGGTGCTGAGTTTTTCCGCGAACGCCTCTTTGCCTCCCATGAGTTGGATCAGGCCTTCGGGATCTTGTTGGACGTGCCAGGTGTACTGCCAGGCGTTGCCCTCGGTGTAGTCGTTGGGGGTGTCGGCGCCGTGGCCGAGTTGCATGGGGTCAAAGGGAGTGCGCCAGCGGCCCTGGGAGTCGCGTCCGCGCATGAATTTGGTTTCGGGGTCGAAGATGTTTTTATAGAAGTTGGCGCGTTTGCGGAAGAAAGCGGCGTCGTCGGTTTTACCGAGGGCCTGGGCAAACTGGGCGGCGCAATAGTCGTCGTAGCAGTATTCCAGCACGCGGGAGACGCTCTCGCCCTTGATGATGTCAAACGGCAGGTAGCCGTACTTCATGTAGATGTCCCAGTCCGACTTTGGATGGTTGACGGTGAGGGAGGTTTTGATGCCCTGAAAGGCCGCTTCGGCATCGAAGCCGCGGAACCCTTTCAGATAGGCGTCCACAATGACCGGAATCGAGTGGTTGGCGATCATGCAATGGTTTTCCTTGCCCCACAGGGTCCAGATCGGCATGTAGCCCTGGGCTTTCTGATGGGCCACCATGGTGTTGCAGAAGTCGTTCACTCGTTCCGGTGTGAGAATGGTGTAGAGCGGATGGGCCGCCCGATAGGTGTCCCAGAGCGAGAGCGTTGAGTAATAGGTTTTGTTCGGCGCGGTGAGCACTTTGTCATCGGCGCCACGATACTGGCCGTCCACGTCGGCAATGTTGTTGGGTTGAATGAACAGATGATACATTGCCGTGTAGAAGTTTTCCTTTTGCTCCGTCGAGCCTTCCACTTCGGCGCGCGCCAACAACTCGTTCCAAGCGGCTTTGGCGGAGGCGCGAACCCCGTCGAAATCCCAGCCGGGCACTTCCGCCGCCAGATTCCGTTTCGCGCCGTCAACGCTCACGGTGGAGAGAGCCACTTTCACCTGCAATCGCTCGCCGGGTTTCAGGTCAAAGTCGAGCACGTACCGGGGCGCTTTTTCGCCGGGTTGTGGTGGCAGTTTTTTGGCGGCGGTGTAGGGATGGTCGAATTTGATGACGTAATAGTAGTGGCGGGTAACCCAGGCGCGTGCCTGGTTGTGGCCGGTGATGGTGTAGGCGTCTTCGAGGTTCGTCTCGCTGGCGAGGATGTGGTTTTTCAGGGCTTCCTGGCCGCCGACAATGCCGTATTGGAGGTCCACCAACAGGCGGGCTGGATTTGGGTTCTTGTAGGTGTAGCGATGGAACGCCACGCGCGGCGAGGCGGTCAACTCCACATCCACGCCGAAATCGGTCAGTGTCACCGCATAGTAGCCGGGAGAAGCTCGCTGTGTCTGTTTCTCGTAGTGGCTGTGGTAGTTCTCGCGTTCGAGGGGACCGGTAAACGGCTGGAGCTGAATATCGCCGAGATCAGGACAACCGGTACCGTTGAGATGGGTTTGGGAGAAACCCCAGATTTTGGTGTCGAGGTACATGTAACCCGAACAATACGTCCAGGTGCAGTTGCCGCTGTCGGGGCTGGGCTGAACGAGTCCGAACGGATAACAGGCGCCAGGGAAGGTGTGCCCGTTTTCGGCGCAACCGATAAACGGATTCACGTATTGGGTATAGTCGGCCTGTGTGTTCCTGGGCAGAGAGGCGCATGCCGACAACAGAACGAGCGACAAAAGCAGCCAAACATTCTTTTTCATGACGGCTAGTAAACTAGACTCCACGCCAAGAGTCAACGCCACTCATGTTTCGGGTACTTCCGCTGCAACTCCTGTTTCAACCGTGGATAGGTTTCCTTCCAGAAATTGGCCAGATTTTGCGTCACCTGCACCGGCCGCTGGTTCGGCGCGAGAATCTCAATCAGCAACGGAACCCGCCGCTGCGCCACCGACAACTCCTGCACCCCGTACAAATCCTGAATCCGCGCCGCCAGCCGCGGGGGACCGTCCGTCGCATAGGTGATTCGGGCCCGCCGTCCGCCCGGCAACTCCAGCCGTTCCGGCGCATATTGATCCACCCACGCCTGTTGTTGCGGAGAGAGCCACGCCTTCACCACCGGCCAGACCGGTCGGTCCTTGATTTCCTTGTAACTGACCGCGCCGTGGCAGATTTGCTCGATCAACGCCGCGCGATCGTCACCGGTAATGGCCGGCAACCCCAGTTCCGGCATCCACTGTCGCAGACAATTCACCCGCACCATCCATTGTTCCACCGCCTCGGTCCACTCGTTCAACACGAGCCGCCCCGCCATCACTTCCGCCGCCAAAATCCGCGCCGCCTCGCTCAGCGGCGGCTTGTCGTTGCGCTCCGATTCCAACACCAGATCGCGAAATCGTTTCTGCCGCTCGACGAACACCCGCCGCATGGTCACATCGTAAACGACCGACTCCGTCTCGCAAACGTCCTCCGCAAACAGTTCTCGGAGCCATTCCTCCTTCACGGCGGTCGCGCCGCTCAGCAGCACGTTCAACTCGCGTCCTTCGACCTCGGTGATCTCCGTCGCTACCAGCAACGGCGCGCTCACCACGCTTTCCCGTGCCAACGTCCCCTTGCGACCGTGCACCAGCGCGCACCGCAACGTCCCCGCGTCCAGCCGCCGCGCCAGATGATCGGCAAAACCCGTCAACACGCATTTCTGAATCGCTTCCCGCCCGGCCGGTTTTTCCTCCACACTCAACCCTTCGCGCTCGGCAATCCGCAAAAACTGTTCCCACAACGGCCCGATCTGCCGGGCTGACTGCGCATGGATGCCGAGCCGGCGGCACCGTTCGACGTTGAATCCGTTTCGCTCCGCATACCGGTAGGCCCGCATCCACACAAACAGGTCCGATTCCGTCTCGCCGCCAAACAATTCCTCGCGCGCTTCCGCGACCTGTTTGCCGGCGCCGCGCACCAACAAGTCCCGTCCCTGCATCAGAGCCGCAATCAGCGCCGCCGCACGCACGCAACCGTGTTCCTGCGCCGCCAATAACATCCGCGAGAACCGCGGATGCAACGGAAACGCCAGCATCCGGCGACCCAGTGGCGTAATTTGCGACTGGTGGTCCGTGGCGCCCAGGTCCTGCAAGAGCCTCTCCGCCCGTTCCAGTGCCCTGGCGTCCGGCGCTTCCAACCATCGGAAGTTTTTCACATCGTCAATACCGCTGGCTTTCAACGTCAACACCACTTCCGCCAGATCGAGCCGTTTCACTTCCGGCAGTTCCTGCGCGGGACGCTGTTGGTGTTCCCGCTCCGTCCACAACCGCCAACAGATGCCCGGCGCGGTCCGCCCCGCCCGACCCGCCCGCTGGTCGGCCGATGCCCGACTGATTTTTTCCACCAACAACGTGTTGATGCCGCGATGCGGGTCATAGCGCGGAATCCGCGCCAGCCCGCTGTCCACGACTATCCGCACCCCCTCAATGGTCAGCGAGGTCTCCGCCACATTGGTCGCCACCACGATTTTGCGACGGTCATACCGCGCCACTGCCGCGTCCTGGTCCTGTGTCGGCAAATCGCCATGCAACGGCAGCACCACAAACCCGTGGCCAAGCCGTTCCCGCGCCGCCTGCACCGTCCGCCCGATCTCATAGGCTCCCGGCATGAACACCAGCGCGTCGCCTTCCTGCCGACGCGTCAGTTCTTCGAGCGCGTCCGCCGCCAGTTCCCAGACCGGCGTGTCGCCCGCCGATTTGCGGAGATATTCGATCGCAACGGGGAAGGTTCGTCCTTGCGACGACAACACGGCGCAGGGCGCCAGATACCGTTGTACCGCTGCCACATCGAGTGTGGCCGACATGACGATGAGGAGCAGATCCGGCCGGATCGTTTCCTGAATCTGAAGGGCGCGCGCCAGCGTGATGTCGCCGTAGAGGTGTCGCTCGTGAAACTCATCGAAGATCAGCGCGCCGACGCCGCGCAACGTCGGGTCGGTCAACATCTGCCGCAGCAACACGCCCTCGGTCACGAATCGGATCCGCGTCTGCGGGGATGTCACGTCGTCAAATCGAATCTGGTACCCGACCTCTTCGCCGAGTTTTCCGCCGCGTTCTCTGGCGACCCATGCCGCCAGAAGGCGCGTCGGCAACCGGCGCGGTTGAAGAATGACAACCTGCCCGCCGATGGCGTTTGTTTTGGCGTGCCCGTTGTCGTTCGCCGCGGACGCGCGGGCGCGGGCGCCGCCGTCCACCAACATTTGCGGCACCTGTGTGGACTTGCCCGAACCGGTGGGCGCCGTAATGACGAACCGTCGTTGTCCTGCCGCCACGGCGGTCAGGAATTCGTGCTCGATCTCGAAAATGGGCAGGCCGGTTTGCATTGGCATCCAGACGTGTACCCTGTTTCGGCGCGGGATGGCAACGGTTTGTTCCGCCCGAAACGGGCGGCGCCCCACAGGGACACAGTGTGTCCGTCCAACCCGGCTTCAGGAATCCTCGTCGGTTGGCTGGATGGCGTTGTAGCGTTTCTCCAGCTCGTCGTGTTGCTTCTGCAACTGCTCGAACTTTCGCATCGCTTCGGCGCGTTGCTGCGGGGTGGCGTCCTTCGGCAACGCCAGCGCCTGTTGCATCTGGCGGGCAATGGCTTGCATCTGACGGGTCAACTCCATCCGTTGCGCCAGTTGTTCGTAGGTAAATGTCGGCTCCCGTTTCACCACACGCGGTTTTTCGGGCCAGTATTGCCAGGCCAACGCGCCTGCGATGGCCAGCGTCAACAGAATGCCGGCGGCGATTTTGCCGCCCCGGCCGGGTTTCGGTTCCGGTTCGGCGCTGGCGAGGTCTTCGTCAATGATCTTCGCCAATTCGGCGTCCATCGGGACATTGGCTTTTCGTAGCGCGTGGAAAACGCGCGGGAACTCGGTGAGATAACTCATCCAAATTTTGAGCGTCCGCCCGTCTTTGAGGCGGATGGCGATGCCGTAAGCTTCCTGGAACGCGCCGAGCAGAACGGCGCCGCCCGCTCGCGGTCGGGCCAGCGTGATGAGGATGGCCAAAACCCGCAGCCACCACGGCCACGCCCATCGGGCCGGCTCAATACCGGTCATGTCGGCAAACGCGTAATCGCCGTCGCCGGTCAGTTTGCGGATGGAGAGGCCGGTTGGCGTGATTTTCAGGGTGAAACAGGCGTACCAACACGCGACAATCAGCACGGCCACACCGCAAGCGGCCAGCAGCCACATTACTGCCGTCAACGGCCACCAGCCGGTGGTAAATCCAAACATGTCCGGCGGCTCGGAGGAGCGGGCATTGGCGGTGATGACCAGGATGGGCAGCGTGAAAAAGAACACCGTCATGAACAGGCCGAGGAAATCAGGACCGACCATCGCGCGGGCGGTGCTGTAACGGAGTTCGTCGTCGGCCTTGCGATACCACGGAATGGCGGCATAGACGAGCAGGCCGAGGATGAATGGCCAGACGGCGTGTTTGCGCAGCGGGTACAGCAACCAGTTCGGCGCGTCGCGCCAGGCTGATTGCGGGCGTTGGTAGAGAACTTCGAGGTAGCGGAGCCTGTCACCGTCGCGCAGCGCGACATAGGTGAAAGCGTTGGTATCGCCGAGCTTGGCCTGCAGTTCTTTCAGCGGCCCGAAATCGGTGTCGAAGTAGAGCAAGTAACGGCTGGAGTGACGGTCGGTGTCGAGGTGGCGGGCGAACCGGGTGCTTTTGCCCCGGAGCGTCTGCTCCACAGCATCGAAGAACTCTCTCCACTGATCGCCGGAAACCTCGATGAGACGGCCTTCGGTTTTTTTGGCGATGTATTGGTCCAGCGAAAGGGTTGGAGCGGTATTGATGGTGGGATCGTTCGGGTCAATTTCCATGCCGCTGACGCGGCTCATCATGCGAATGTCGTTGCGCATTCGGGCGCCTTCTTCTTTTTGGCGCTGGGCGAAATTGACGGTGCGAACCCGGAAAAGCGCGTCGGTGGGTTTCACAATGGCGAGGGCGGTGACGAGGGTGCCCGTGATCAGACAGAGGCGGCGGAGAATTTCCAGTGTGCGGTTTGGTCCAAAGTCCGTCGTCTCACTCATGATCCACGCTCCGGGTTGGGGGTTGGCGTGAGTATAGCCGGGCGATCACGGTTGGCAATACATCTTGATGTTGGCGGGCGGGGATGTATCGTGCGCCACAATGATACGGACGCTGATCAAGTTGATTGCCGTGATCGGAATTGTGGGGCCGACAGTGTTGGCGTGTCTTGGCGCGTGGGGGATCAACCCGTGGATTTTGGCCGGAGCGATCTTCGTCTATGCCGTCGTGCTGGGGGTCGCGGCGTGGCGGCTGGAGAAACGATGGCGGTGGAGCGGGGTCGCGCTGTGTGTGGCGGTGCTGGTGTTGGGGATGTTGGTCGTCTATCTCACGCACCGGCGGATGTTCGTGCGATAAGCAGCCGCAGTTCCTGCTCGAAAGCCGCGGCGTCCAACGGCAATTCCACGGTCTGACTGCGGAGCGTGGACATCAGCATGGCATTGGCCAGTTCCACCGAGCGAATTCCTTCGATGGCCGGAGCAATGAGCGGCGCGCCGTCGAGGATGGCCTCCACAAAATTACGGAAAACGGCGGCGTGCTGGTCGGGGCGGCTTTTCACGGGGAACGAAATGGTCTCGGTGGGCGGGGCGGCAAATAATTCCGTGGTGGTGCGGTTGAATTCAGAGGTGGGGATGGTGTTGCGGATGAAGGTGAGCGTGTCGTTCTCGAAGAGGAGCTTACCGTTTTCGGCAGCGACTTCGAGGCGGTTGGTGCCGGGGGCTTCGCCGGTGGAAGCGATAAAGACGGAAGTCAAACCGTGGTCGTGTTCCATGTAGGCGGTGACTTCGTCTTCGACCTCGATGGGGTGGTATTTTCCGAAGTGGCAGAAGGCGCGGATGCGCCGCGGCATGCCGAAGAGCCACTGGAGAAGATCGAGCTGGTGTGGACATTGGTTGAGCAACACGCCGCCGCCTTCGCCCACCCAGGTGCCGCGCCACGGGGCGCTGCGGTAGTAGGCATTGGGGCGGAACCAGTTGGTGATGGTCCATTGGACGCGGCGAAGGGGGCCGAGGTCACCGTGTTGCACCAGTTCGCGGATCTTGAGAAAGATCGGGTCGGTCCGCATGTTGAACATCACGCCGAACACTTGCCGGGGATTGGTGTGAGCGGCCAGCAACCGGAGGGCATCGGCTTTGTGGACGGAAAGGGGTTTCTCGCAAAGCACATGAAGTCCGTGTCCCAGCGCGTCGGCGCCAATGGTGGTGTGAGAATAGTGCGGGGTGGCAATATGGACGGCGTCCACCAGTCCGGAGCGGATAAGGTCCTGGCTACGGGCAAAACCGGTAATCTGGGGAAACCGCGCCAGTTGGGTCGGGTCCTGGGCGCAGATGGCGGTGAGTTCACAGCGGGGAACCTGCCCCGACAAAATCATCTCGGCATACCGCGCCCCCATTGTGCCGACGCCAATCAGACCCAGACGGACCTTGTTCATGGGCTGTCTCGCGTTCAATCCGGCAGTTTGTTGGCGTTGGCGGCGGTGAAAATCTCGAAGTAGAGATTGAACAGGTCACGGGTGGTTTTAGGTGACTGACCGGTTCGGTCGGCACGTCGGGGCACGATGATGAACTGGAGCCGTTGCGAGAGAAGCAGTTTCTTCAGACCCGCCGTGGTCCAGGCGATCCCGACCATTTTGGGCGGTTTCTCCGGCAGAGCAGCGAGGTCGCTGTCGCGGAAAACGGGAAACCCAATCAGCGAGATAATGACATCAGCTTTCGGGTAACGGTTGATGAGCTGAACCATTTTGTCGGCAGGCACATTCATGGCTTCGAGGTTCATGTCGAGCTGTTCCTTGCCGATGATGGTGACGCCGGCTTTTTTCAGCGTTTTTTCAAGAGCAACGGCTTCGGGGCGCTGCGCGGCCTGTGGATCGTTGTTGGGCGTCATGTTGACGACCACGACCTGGCCTTTGCCGCCGAGCAGTTTGATGGTTTCCTCACCGAGGACGGTTCCCAGCGCTTCGCCGGGCCGGGTGTCGGCCTTGGGGGCGCGGGAGCAACCGCGCGCAAACATCCAGATCACCGATGCGGCGATCAGCACCAAACAAATGAGAACGACCATGGGTTTTTTCTGTTCGCTAACCTCGATCATGATCTTGATCCTTTCGGGATGATGGTCTTTGCATACCGCGATTGGGGACCGATGCCAACCTCAAATTGCGTTATTCGGACAGTGTTGCCGCATTGGCGGCCGTGAAAATCTGGAAATATTTATCGAACCAATCCCGCATGGTCTTCGGTTTCTTGGTCGGCGGCGCGGTCAGCCGCGGCAGCACGGCCATCTGGAGGATGCGAGTTTCCAGCAGTTTTCGCACGCCGGAAATGGACCAACTGACGGCGATGATTTTGGGCAGTTTTTCCGGCAGAGCGGACACATGGTCGGCGGTAAATGCTGGAGTCCCGCCAAACGATACAATGGCGTCGGCCTGGGGATAACGTTTGAGGAGTGATACGAACACGTCGCCGGGCACGTTGGGCAGTTCGCTGGTCACCTCGAAATACTCGGTAGCGGCGATGCTGACGCCGCTGAATTTTTTGAGCCGTTTTTCAAAGGCCTCGACTTCCGCTACTTGGCGCCCTTTCATGGCCAGGACAACGACTTTGCCGCGTTCCTGAAGCAACTTGGCGGTTTCTTCGGCCACGACGGTGCCGAGGGCGTCCGAGGGTTTGGTTCCGACGCTCGGCGCGCAAGAACAACTGCGTGTGGCGATCCAGAGCAGGGAAAGGGCGATCAACGCCAGACAGATTCCCACCACCATCGGTTTTTTTTGTTCGCTAACATTTAGCAGGGGCATAGTCGAACTCCTCTCGTGGTTTTAGCACGATATTCATACCGCAGGAATCCGCCACCGCCAACCCTAAAGTGCGTCAGGGGTAACGGCGGGCCTGGAGGATCTCCAGAGCGATGAGGCTGTAGGCGGTACAGAGCACGGGGTCGTTCTCCCACCAACGGTTGTTGTCGTTCTGCCAGAAACCGTCGGCTTTTTGGAGCGTGACGAATTTTTTCATCAGCTCGTAACGCCAGTCGTGTTTGCGTCCCTTGCCGTCGGTGAAGGTGTCCTCCCCGTACACGGTCAGCGCCTTGGCCATGGTGTGGAAATAGTAGTACAATCCCTGCGCGCCCAACCCCGGATTCTCGTCAAGCGTGTAGGTGCGGGACAGCCATTCCATTACGGCCTTTACGCGCGGGTCGTCCTTCTTCAACTCGGCGTAGATGTAGCTTTTCAGCCCCGCGTAACTCATCGAGCCGTACGAGCGTAACGGCGTTTTTTCGTCGGCCGGCGGCGTTTCATCGGCGAAACTCAATCCCGGCATGTACACGAACCCGCCGGCGTCGGCCTCGCGGACGTTTTTGGCCCAGGGCTGGTCGTTGTGTGAGGGGAGGTTCTGGCAGCGTTGGAGGAACTTGATCGCTTTGTCCCAATGCAACCGCGTGCCGGTGTGGGGCGACTCGTCGCTGGCGCGTGTTTCCAGCGATTCGGTCAGGCGAATGGCTTCAAGCGCCCATTGCGTGTTGGAGAGGTCAGGACGCTCTCGTTTGCCGTAGCCGATGCCGCCGTAGCTCTTGTCGTCCTCTTTGACGTTTTCGCCGGCGTCGAACTGTGACTCCAACAGAAAGCGTCGGGCGGCCTTGATGGTGTCGGTTAGTTCCGGCCTGCCCGTGGCCAGCAACGCCATGGTGCAAATGGCGGTGGAGTAGTTTGGATACTTGTCGGTCTCGCCGCCGCCGTAGATGGCGCCGTTGGATTTGACGTTGGAGAGGATGAATTTCACTGCGCGATCCATCACCTCCTGCGGCGGTTTCTCGCTGCGAGCCAGTGCCGTCAACGCCAGTCCGGTAATGGCGGGATGGTGGCGCCATGAGCCGTCGGGTTCTTGTTGTTTGATGAGCCAGGCAAGACCACGTTCTTGGGCGCGGGCCACCTCCTGCAACAGGGAGATGTCGCTCTGGCTGGGAAGTTCTGCGGCCGCCGCGACCCCGGCGAGCAGCAACGCAACAAGCGTCAAGGTCTTCATAGTTTGAAACGTAAGCGGTCTTTTTGCTCCTTGTCAAACATGCTTTCAAAATCGGAGGTCGGCGGTGAGGATGAAGTTGCGGCCGGGTTCGTTTATGCCAGAGCCGTGGATGCGATAGTCCTTGTCGAGAAGGTTCTCCAGCGCCACCGAAAGGCTCGCGTATTTGTTGATTTGCCAACCGCCGCGGACGGTAAACACGCCATAGCCGGGCGTGCCGCCGGGCGGGATGCGCTGGGTATCGCGCTCGTCATCGGGCGAAAGTTCGTGTTGCGCCGCGGCCATCAGGCAGACGGCCTCGATCCAGAGGCGCGGTTTGGGCTGTTCCCAGCGCAGCCCGATCTGGCCGCTGGCGGGCATCAGGCGGCTGAGCGGTTTGCGCTCGGTCAGCGGCGCGGAGGTCGGGTAGCTGTCCACTTCGCCGTCCATCCAACTGAACCAGCCGAACGCGCTCCATTGTGGCGCGAACTCGTAGCGGCCGCTCAATTCGACTCCGTGGAGGTAACCGTTACCGGCGTTGCGTTTGGTGACTTCGAGGGCGCCGAGCACGATGTTGCCGGTCGGAGCGCGAATGATCATGTCGTGGATGTCGGTGTAGTAGTAAGCCAATTCGGCGGAGAAACGGTCATGGCGGGTTTTCAGGCCGATTTCGCCGGTGACGAATTGTTCGGGGCGCAGGCCGGGGGCGGCGGTTTCGATCTCGCCGCTGCGGGCAATGTCCAACCGGGTCAGGTCGGAGAGGTTGGGGGCGCGGAACCCTTGCGATACACCGGCAAACAGGTGCCAGCGATCCTGTTTGTCCAGTTGGTAGATGAAACGTCCGCTGCCGACGACAGAGTTCCAACTGTCGCTCAGCGACATGACGCCGCCGGTGACGGGATTGCGGACCTTGTTGGCGTCCACTCCGGCAAAAGTATAGCGACCGCCGACGATGAATTTGAGGCGTGAATTCAAGGGAATCTCGTCCTGTACGAATGCGCCAAACAGATCGTAGCTGGCGTCATCGGCAACGGGTCCCTGGATGTCGGTGGAGGTAAGCGTGCCGACGGCGTTGTAGTTGTATCCGTAGGAATCAACGATGTCGTGATAGTACTCCAGCCCGCAGGTCCAGGTGCCGAGCGGGCCGGGGGTTTGGGCTTGGACCCAGAAACCGGGGGTGCCGACGTTGACGCCTTGTTTTTGTTGAGTGTTGTTGTTTTTGATGCGCCAGAGAAGCTCATCCTGTTGTTGGAAGGAAACGCTGACGGTCAACGATTCGAGAAGCGGGCTGAGTTTCAGGGCGCGGTATTGGAGATAGACAAGGTCGCGCCATTGGTCGTAGCTAAGCTGTTTATCGGTGCCGATGGTGGTGCCTTCCCACGGGATTCCGTAGATGGTGCGGTGGGTCCGCCAGACGTCATTCTGGCTGGCGTGCTGGTAGCCGAGCACCAGTTTGGAGTCCGGATGGAAACGGTATTCGGCCTTGGTGTCCACGTTCCACTCGTCGTAGCCGGTTTTGGGTTGGTCATTGAGGTCGCCAAACGCCTTGTAGGTGGCGCCGACGGTGATGCCGACCTGTTGATTGCCTGTGCCCGCTTCGCCGCGGCCGATGTGTGAGTCTTCCGCGCTGGCAAACCGGTAGCACGTCCGAGCGGCAAGCGTGTCGGGCGCATCAAGTGTGATGGCGTTAACGGTGCCGCCGATGGCGTCGCTGCCATACAACACCGACCCCGGTCCTTTGACAACCTCCAACCGTTGTAAGGAGAACGGGTCCACCGTGCTCCAATACTGATTCGGCCCATCGCGGAAGGTTGAGTTGTTGAGGCGAATACCGTCCACCAACATCAGCGTTCGAAACCCCGTAAATCCGCGAATGTAGGGCGACCCCTGGCCGTACGCCGTCTTCTGGATCATCACGCTCGGAATCTCTCGCAACGCTTCCGGCAACGTCCGTGACATCTGCTCATCCTGAATGACATCGCGCGAAAGTGATTGTGTCGCATACGGCAGATCAAAAGCGGGCGTCTCGGAACGAGTCGCTGTCACCACCACTTCCGGCATTCGGAGCGACGCTTGATTGGTTTCCTCGGCAAAACAACTGCCGACCACGACAAAAATAACCATCACGAGACGTTTCATTGAGTGGCCGTGTATAAAACAGATACCGTGCCATCATGCTTCCATGTAACCCTAATTACCTACAGCGCAATCACATCTAAAAACCTCGCCAGATTCCAAACCCAGTTGTGAGGATAACATTTATCCCGAACAGATGGCATGCGTACAAATTTTAGCCATTCACTGAAGATCGGTATTACTTCTCAACAGGTGTTTCGGGTACGTAAACGACTTCGCCGGATTTCAGGCGATAGGCGACACCGAGCCGTTGGCCTTCGCCGCCGAGTTTTTCATGGGAGACCCGATAGCGGTCGAGCGGGATATTCCGTTTGGAAACAGTCTCGAGCGCGGGCGCGCCGAGGTGAGCCAACACCGCCAGCAGGATGCCGGCGGCAAAGATGATACCCAGATCCAGGAAGTTGGCCATGCCAGCCAACGGATCGTCGGTATCGTGTTCGCCTGCGTGGATTTCTCGAACCATCTTCTACTCCAGTCGTTTGGTGATGAACTCAATATCGTTCAGGTCTTGTGTGTACCAACGTTGTCGAACGGTGTGCATGACGTAACAGAGGCTGCCGACAAACAGGCCAACCACCGTGGTTGTGAACGACACAACGAGGTTACGGGCAAACTCCGGCGTGTTGCCACCGGCCAGCGCCGCCAACGCCGGGCCGAGCGGGATCAGCGTGCCGGCCAAACCAAGGATCGGGCCGAGACGGATGCCGAAGTGAAGCTGAGAAAGGTTGGCTTGCATCGCAAGTTGGATGTCATCCACCCATTTCTCAACATTACCGGGCGCGACTTCCAACGCCAGGCGCGCAGGCCAACCATGGTGGCGCGGGATGTCGGTGATCTTGATGCGCCGCGACGGGTCGCGTTTCAATGCGGCCAGAAACGCGCGAAACGCCGCGCCGTGACGGCGACGGTTCACGGCTTCGGCAACGAAACCGCCAAAATACGCAATGGTCAGCGCGGTAAACGCCAGCAGCAGAACCATGTCGGGAATCAACAACGTATTGGAGACAACCAACAGGGCGTTGGAGAGAATTTCATGAATCATGGCGGAGCACTCCGAGTTTTTTCCAGATGCCGACGATGAACAGCAACACCAGTCCGCCGATCAACAACAGCGGGAACAGCGGCGACGAACGAGGCGCTTGGGAGGGTGCTGCGGACTGTGCCGGGGTCAGTTTCTGGCCGCTCACCTGCTCGGTCTGCGTTTCGGGCTTGGGAGAAGTCTTTTCGGCGGCAGTTTTTTGTTGGTACTGCGCCAGCAATGCCTGCCCGGCCTGCGCGGCGCGCGGGTCCGGGCCGGGCGCGCTCAGGATGTGAGCCAGCAATGCATCCAGTTTTTCGTTGGACTCGCCGGCTTCGCGGTGGCCGTGGCGCACCACCGACTCGGCATAGGCCACGGCCATCTCACGCAATGTCGCGGCGTCGGGTTTCCAGTATTCCTTGCGGGCGGCTTCAAGTAGTCGTTCGACGATGGACTGGAATGCGTACGGATTTTTTGCCTCGAACCATTCGCGGAGGTTGAGATTTTTTTTGTCGCGAAGGTAAATTTCGACAATTTCCTGCCAGATATCGTCCGAAATGCTGTTTTCGCGGTTGATGGCCCAGCCGAGGGTGGAGAAGACTCCACCGGCCATCTGTTGCGCTCCAGCGTACCCCTCCTTCATCAGGTTCTCGATCCATTTTCGATTGAAGAGCGTGGCCCGATAATCGCGTCGTAACAAGTCCTCGGCGCGAGCGACGGTTTCTTCGCCCGGCGTGCGAAGATCGGAAAGAAAGTAGTCGGGCTGTTTGCCGGTCAGTTCCTGGATGACGAGGCAGAGGTTGCCGCCGTTGTACCAAGCGCCGCCGAGCGGGCCGCCGCGGGTGATGTTTCGAAGCACAACCTCCGTACCTGCCAGATGGCGTTTGTAGGCTTCGGGCGCGGCTTGTCCCCAACAACCGTCGGTGTAAGCGTAATCGCGTTCGGCAAGATAAACGTCCACCAGTTCCCGCCGCGAATCCCACTTGCCGGTCTCTTCCAACAACAGGAAATGCGTCGCGCTCACAAGTTCGGGTGGCATGGCGAAGATGCGGGCGCGTGACAGTGTCTCCGCCCGTTCCGCCGGCAGGCCGTCGGCCTGGAGGTCGCGCAAGGCTTTCGCGCGATTGGCAAAGACAAAGTTGTCCGGCTCGTTCAGGTCGGCAACGAGGCGAATGGCTTTGTCCCAGAGCCGCAAACGGGATTCGAGGTAGTCGGCGTAGTAGTCGTAGGTCTCGATGAACACATCTATACGCGGGCGGCCAAGTTCTTTTGCGGGTATCAACTCGACATCGAGCACCCGGTTGGCGGCGTCCCACACGGGACGGACGCCGATGAGGTAAAGGATTTGGGATTCGAGCACGCCGTAATCCATCAACGTGCTTCGGAAATCCAGTGAGAGACCGATTTTTTCCGGGTACCGTCCTGCGGCCTTGCGTTTCTCGGCAAGGAGTTGGTCCACGAGTTGTTTGCCGAGTTCCCACGAGGCTCGGCTGGGAATTTCCTCGGGATTAAGAATGTACATGTTGCGGCCGGTCGGCACGACGGACGGGTTGCGTTCCGGCAGGTTACCGGGACCGGGCGGCACGAACCGGCCGTTCAACGCCAGCAGCAGATGGTCGAGTTCCTTCGGTGTCTGCGCAAAAGCGTCGTGCAACCGTTTCGCGGCCTCAAAATTTTCCTTCAGCTTGTTGGTCCAGGCGGTACCGCCGACGGCGATAATGGCCTCGGCGGGCGCAAGGTTTTTGCGAAGGACAAGCGCGATGGCTTCCTCGGCTTTGTGGCGCAGAAAGGTTTTCCGCGCGCCCGGTAGCCGGTTTTGTTCCGGCGGCACCGGGATCACTTCGCCCAGCGCATCGAGGAAACGTCCACCCAGACAACTCACAAGATACGGGATCAACAGGTCATCGCGTGGCGGTTGACCGAGCACATGGGCGCTGACGTTCACCTTCTCGTGGTGAATTTCGCTCAGATAACCGGCCAGTTTCCTCGTCTGGTCGGCGGTGAGCACTTGATCATCCTTCAACTCGAAATGCAGGTCGCGATCAAGGCGCAACGCGCGGACCTGTCGGGTAATGGATTCGCGAAATTTTGTTTCGAGCGCGCCTTCCGGCAACGAATCCCATTTCAGGAGGTCGTTCTGAAGGTTCAACAGCTCGTCGGCCAGCCCGGCCGTTGTGTCCGGCGCCACGAGATGATCTATCAACACCGAGGTTGTGCGCCGTCGCGCCGGCAACGACCAGTTCAGTTCGCTGATCGGCCACGGACGGAAGTTCGGCAGGTTGCCCATCAGGATGTCGGGCCAGTCGGCTTCGCTCAAGCCGATCATCTTGCGCGGAAGCAGGTAATCCATCAGCAGAAATTCCCAGACGATCATGGCGTCGGCTTTGAACTCGTGTTCGATCCAGAAATTGACGGCCAGTTGATTGTGACTGGGTACGATGTCGTAGGGATTCTCGCGGAGACGTCGCAACAACACGGCCCGGTTTTTCTGGTCGAGAATGTCCCCCAGTTCCGGTCCCTGCGCGGGCACGAGCACGACGTTGCCGAGGTCAATTTTCGGAATGACAAAGAACGGGCGGTTCTGCGCGTCTTTCCAAACCATGAATTTGCCGGGAATCGCGCCCCATTCTTTGATAACTGCGGCGCGCTGTTCGGCGGGTACATTGGCTTCAAACCAACGCCGATAGGTTTCCACCGGTACCAGCGCGGCGTGGCCGCTACGAGCAAGCCGGTCGAGGTCAGCGGGTGCGGTGGTGGGAATTTGCATTCCGTGGTCGGTGATCAGGCGAATGAGTTCGTCCTGGTTCTTTGGCACGGTGTGAACGGTGTACCCGTCCTGTTTCATCCGGTTCAGCACGCGGATAATGCTCTCGGCATAAATCGTGTCCGGCGTGCCGACGAGTATTTCGTCCTTTTCGGGTGGCGCAAGATACTGGATGGCAATTTTCTTTTGTGGGTTTTGTTTGCGGGCCAGCGTGGCATACGCCACGGCACGGGTGACGAATCGTTCCAGCCGATCGGGAATGGGTTGGTTGGGCGTTGAGAAGTCCCGGTGGGGCGTTGGTTGCCCGGCCACGACGCGCGGTTCGATGACGCCCTGGCTTTCGCGGGCAACCAGCATCATCCCCCAACCGCGATTCGAGGCACGTTTCGGATCGTTGGTCGCGGGTTGACGCCATTGGGCAATGGACTCGCCCATCAAAAACATCGGTTGCAATCGCGGCGCGCCGAGCGAGAGATAAAAGTCGAGTTGCCCGCTCTTGCCGGTCAGGAGCAACAGGATGTCCGGCTTAAATTCGCGCAGGCGCGCCTCATAGTCGTCGTCAATGGTGTTCATCGCCGCCGCCAGCAGGCCGCGTTTCTCGAACGCGCGAATCAGCGTGTCAACAACCGGCTTGTTGAACCCGGTAATGTGTCCCATGTTGCTCTCGATCAGCGCGCGGGGCGCGTTCGTGTCGCCACCGCGTTCGCGCGCCCAAGCCAGCCACTCCGCCGCGCTGCCAAATGTCCCTTCGTGGTCGGGATGATAGAACCGCCGATTCTCGTATTTCTCCGGTGGCTCGACTTTGCCGGGACGGCCAAGATAGGTCACGGCCAGATATGTCAGCAGACGACGCGAGTTTTCCGGCGACATCGCCTGAAATCCCAGGTACGCCTCAATCGCCGCGTCTTTCTCCACGATCTTGCCATCTATCAATTCCGGCGCGTTTTGCGCCAGGAAATCGCACGCCCGACTGCCGGCGATGACGCGCAGGGTGGGCTGCTGTTTTTTGGCGGCAAGAAAGAATTCGCGGAACCGTTTTTTATCCTCCGGCCCCTCAAAGCCGCGCAGTCCCGGAATCATGACGAGTTTGCAAGCGGACAGATCCAAATCCCTGTTCATCTGCTCATCAGTCAACGACCGGACCTGAATTCCCAGCGATTCTTCCAACGCCTGGAACCGGCCCACAAGCCCTCCGCCGTCGTACACACAGATGATTTCTTGACGGTCGGCCCCGTCCAGAGCGGAAACCGCGGCCACCACCGCCACCAACGCAGCAAACATACGAGTCATGTTAGCCTCCTAGAACGCGAGTCTGGCGGTGAGCAGAAAGTTGCGCGGCGCCCCCGGCATATAGCCGTACGAGCCGCGTCCGCCGAGCGCGATGTTTTCGTCAAACACGTTATTGAGCATCGCCCGCAACGTGAAGTTTTTGTAGGTGTACGATGCTCCGAGATCGAATGTGGTGTACTCGGGATACGGCGGTCCGGCAAACCCGGTGAATGGCTGTCGTTCGCCGACATATGTGACCCCTCCCATCACCGAGAAACCGCTTCGGCCAAAATCCACGCGGGTCCACAAACCGGCCTGATTTCTGGCGACGTTGGGCATTTGTTTGCCGACGTTCGATGCGGTGCTGTCCTTGGTGATATGGGCGTCCGTGTAGGCGTAGTTGGCCGAGACGCTCCAATACCTCGTCAACCGGCCGGTGATTTCCAGTTCGAGTCCTTCACTTTCCTGTGCGCCGATGGTGGCGTAGGTGTAGCCGCTGGGATCGGTTGGGTCGAGCACAAGGACGTTGTGTTGCTCGATGTGGAACAGGGCCAACGCGGTTGTCAACCGGTTCTCCAGCCAGGCGCCCTTCCATCCGGTTTCGACCTGCCAGCCGGTCAGCGGCTGAAACGTCATGGCTTTGACGCCAGCGGGCGCGGCGGGGTTGTACCGCGGTTGCGATTGTGGCTGGTAGCTTTCGCCGTAGCTGACGTAAACGGAAAGATCGTTGAGGACAGATTTTGATTCCTTGATGAGATCGTACAAGACGCCGCCGTTGAATGTCCACGCGCCGCCGTCATCCCAATAAGGCGCGGTCACGCCGGTGGGATCAAACTGTTTGAGTTCATACGTGTCGTAGCGGGTTCCGGCAGAAAGATGCAGGCGTTTGCACAGTGTCAACCGATCCTGCGCGTACCCGCCGACGCGCCACATCTCCATGTTCGACAGAGTGGGCGCGCCGAATACGTATCCCGCGGGGCTGGTATCGTACACCGGGTTCCAGACATAAATGCCGGGTACGCCCTTGGTGGCGCTGCGGGTCACGTTTTCGTTTTTCAAAAAAGTCACTTCCGCGCCGCTCAGTAAGCGATTCTTCACAGGGCCGTCGCCGGTTTCCCAAATCAGATGCGTATCGCTGGACACGCCGGTTTGATCGAGCCAACTGTCCGTGTAGGTACGCGAAAGGATCCACGTATTCGTGTTGAGTGTGCCGGGGAAATGAAAATGTTGGTCGTTGTCGCTGGAAAAGACCCGTAATCCGCTCTCCACGGCGATCTCTTCGGTGATCGCCAGACGCCCGCGCATCTCGCCGTAGCAGGCGGTCGTGGCGGTAAAATCCCACGGGGAATTACTGTTAAAGCTGCGCGGCAGCACAAAATAGTTGTTGTGAATGGCGGGGATACCGCGGTCGGATTGTCCGTCGCGCCGATCGTTGATGTAACCAAACTCGAAGTCAACACGGCAACGATCGCTCGCCAACCAGGTCAGCGACGGCGTGATCTGCAGGTTCTCGGTCTTGACGAAATCGCGGAAGTTACCAGCGTTTTCGTAGCCGATATCCAACAGGTACAGTAAGTCCCTGTTTTTTGTCATCGGCCCGGTGGTGTGACCGTGCGCCCTGTACAGATCATCGCTTCCATAAGAAAAGTCCATTTCGTGCGCAAATTCGCGTTGGGGTTTGCGGCTGACAAAATTGATTACACCCCCCGGATCACCCGAGCCGTATAAAACCGAGGCCGGCCCTTTCAACACCTCGACCTGCTCCACATTCCACAGGCGCGGAACGCTGAACCCGCCATACGGTTGCCCGCGCAGGCCGTTGAAGTAAATCGGGTAACTGAATGCCGCGCCCGGTCCGCTCATGTTGAAACCGCGCAACGTCAGGTTTCCACCGCCGCCAGCGCCAAATGCCGTGTGCGCACCGGCCACGTTGCGCCAGACATCCTCGACCGTGGCCGCACCCTGTTCTTCCAAAAGGGTTTTTGGTACCACATTGACTGTCAGCGGCACCTCTTGAAGCGGCGCACCGGACTTGGTGACCATCGGTGTTTTTGGCGTCGCTTGATCATCGTCCCTGGTCTCGGTAACCACTACTTCGGATAACCTCGTTACGGAATTCGTCACGAAATTGGTCTGTGCGTTAGCCAATCCGGCCAACAAAATAACTGGTATCAGGAAAACCATAATTCTCATGGAACGTCGTGTAGAGGCACGCGCCATGCCTGCCTGAACAATCAAATCTCAAGTTGTTGATATTCAACATAATCAAGTAAAAAACATCGTTGGCGTTTTCATGGAAGCCTGAATACTTCTTGTTCATTTATATGTCTTTTGCGTATAGTTTGTAGCCATGCAGCAATCCCAAGTATGGTTTCGTGTAGCCATGCCGTTCCTCTTGTTTGTTGCCACAGGCACGGTGGGGATTCTCATGCTGTTGAATGCAGCCTACCAACATCGGTCCTCCGCTCAGTTCGCCGCACTCGCCAAAGCCAACGCCGAGTTCATCCGTGACGCTCACATCCCGCCAACCGACCGGTTTGCTGGCTATCTCAGCCAGGTCCTCGGCGTCGAAGCTCAATTCCGACGGGTTGCCTCGCCCGATGCGCGTCACGAAGCCGTCACGGTTGCCGTCCAACCCGGCGTCGAACTGACGTTGATTCGAGAGCGGCCCAACTTATTGTTCCGTCCCGCCACGCTGGGTGCGCTGGCGGTTTTTTGGGCGCTTTCGCTCGCGCTGGCGTGGGCTGTTGTTGTCCCGTATCTGAAAACCCAGCGGCTTGCCATGCTGGGCCAGATGGCCACCTCGCTGGCGCACGAAATCCAAAATCCCGTGGCCGCCATTCGACTTCACGCCCAGCTTGCCGGCCACAAGACCATCCTCGGCGAGGCCGCCACCATTGAGAGTCTTGTCAACCAGTGGATGTTTCTGGCCAGACCCGACCCGCCACAGAAGAAACCGGTCCGGCTCGACGAGATTCTCGCCGACGCGGTGGCTGCGCTTCGTCCGATGGCCGACCACGCGAAAGTCCGCATCGAGTTGGCCGCCGACAATGCTGCAACCGTCGAGGCCGACGCCCGCCGTTTGGGGCAGGCCTTTCGAAATCTCATCGTCAACGCCATTCAAGCCATGCCCACTGGCGGGGCGTTAACAGTTGTCGCGCAAGGCCGATCCGTTACCTTCGCCGACACCGGTCCCGGTTTTTCCGCCACCGCGCTGGCTCGTTGTCCGCAAATGTTTTACTCGGAAAAAGAAGGCGGCATGGGCATCGGGCTGGCCGTCGCCAATGAAATCGTCAAAGCCCACGGCGGATCGTTGAAGATCGGCAACCACCCGAACGGCGGCGCGGAAGTGATCGTTCAGTTATGAAAATTCTCATCGTCGAAGACCAACACGCCCTCGCCGACGCGCTCGGCGAAGTTTGCCGCCAGCTCGGCGCGGAACCGGTTTTGGCTGCCAGCGGCGCGACAGCAAAACAACACCTGGCGGCGACAAACTTCCATGCCGTCATTCTCGACATTGGCCTGCCGGACATGAACGGCTTGGAGTTGCTCGAACGGTTGGGCGACACGCCGGCGCTGGTTATCACGGCGCACGGCACGCTCGACAACGCCGTCGCCGCCAAACGCCTCGGCGCGACGGCCTACATGGTCAAGCCGCTCGACCTGCCGCAACTGCGCGAGACTTTGCAACAACTGCTGGCCGGTGGTGCTTCCGGGACACGCCCGGCAGCGAACTTGTCGGCGGTTGCTCCCGCTGCGGTGACAACGGCGGAATCGTCGCTGTTGATCGGCGCCTCACCGGCCATGCAACGGGTGTTTGTGGAGATTGCGCACGCCTGTTCGAGCGATGTCCCGGTGCTGCTGACCGGGCCGACCGGCACAGGCAAGACGTTGGTGGCCCGCGTCATTCACAATAACAGCGCCCGTCGCAACGGGCCGTTTGTGTCGCTGCACTGCTCGGCGCTGCCGGAGACACTGTTGGAAAGCGAGTTGTTCGGGCACGAGAAGAACGCTTTCACGGGGGCCGCCGCGATGCGGCCCGGTCACATCGAGCGGGCGGCGGGCGGCACGTTGTTGCTCGATGAGATTGCCGACATCCCGCTGGCGATCCAGGCGAAACTGCTGCGATTTGTTGAGGAACGGACGTTTGTGCGGGTGGGCGGGCGTGAAGACCTGCGCGTGGAGGTTCGCCTGATGGCGGCGACGAACAAGGATTTGTCGGCGGAGGTGGCCGCAGGCCGGTTCCGACAGGATTTGTATTTTCGGTTGCGGGTGCTGGAGATCGAATTGCCGCCGTTGTCGGCGCGCAAGGAGGATTTGCCGGCGTTGTGCGCGTTTTTCCTCGGCAGCCTCGCGCCACAACGAAAGGCCGAGATGTCGGCCGACGCGCTGGCGTTGCTGGCGGCGCACGCCTGGCCGGGCAATGTCCGCGAGCTTCGCAACGCGCTGGAACACGCGCTCGCCGTCTCAACGGGCCGCGTGATCCTGCCGCAACATCTGCCGCGCCATTTGCGGCCGGCGTCGGCAGCCAGCGACAAGTTTCACGCGGCGCTGGCCAACTGGCTCGATGCGCGGCTGCGCAGCGGCGCAACCTACAAGGAAATCGCCGCCGATCTCGACGCGGCGGTCCTGAAACATCTGTTGGCGCGTTTTGAGAACAGCCCGACGGCGCTGGCGCGCGCCCTGCAGATGAACCGGGCCACGCTGCTGAAGAAGCGAAAAGCCGCCGGTCTGCCGTCGGCTTGAGATGCCTCTTTCAGGGGACGGCAAACCACGGTTTGGCGAGCGGGTCGGTGGCGAGGAAATTCAGCAGTAATTCGGCCACTTTCTGGCGGCCGCTGTCGCTGGGGTGAACGCCATCGGGGCCGAAATCACTGCGTTCCCAGACCAATCCGTCCAGTTTTCGGCCTTTTGTGCCCTCGGCCCAGAGATACGGTCCCCAGAGCAGCAACGGCGATTTTGTTTCGGCCAGTTCGGGATCGCCCTGAATCTGTCGTTGGATGAGCCAGCGGACGGCAAAGGCGCTTTCGTAGGCGTACGGTTCAGGGTTGAGGCTGCCGGTGGCGTAGCCGCCGTAGGTGCGGCTGGCGAGGTAGGCGATGCGCAGGTTCGGAAACATGGCGCGGGCGTTGTGTAACACGGCCAGGGTGTCGCGCTCCAGTTTGCGGGCGTGATCCGACAACGAGCCGGAGGGAGCTTTGTTGGCCAGTTTGATCCATGCGACCTGCACCTGTTGCGGGGAGACGCCCGCCGCTTGAAGTCGTCGGGCGGCCTCCTGCCACGGACGCGCGTCGGGCGGCGCCCACTCGGCCATGGCCTGACCGCCCTGGGCGCAGTCCACGATGGTGACTTTTGGCGATTTCCGCGGCGACCGGTCGGCAAGCCGCTTGAAATGAGAAAACTCCTGGGTTGCGTTGGACATGCTAATGGAAACGAACCCGATCGTGCCATTGTCGTCGGGCTGGCCGGCGGCGTTGAGCGGACGGATGCGGGCCAGTTGCGCGAGGGCGGCGTTGTGGTGCGACGGCGGCGGGGTGTTCCGGCCGCCGCCGTAGAGGCCGCCGTCTTCGCCCTCGTAGCGGTCGGCGGCGGTCATGTCGCAGAGTGGGATGAGTCGTTCGGGCGGTTTTCGCTGGTTGAGGGGGCGGGCGGCGCGGGCGGCCAGGGCGCGTTGGAGGTAGGCTTGTTCCGCGGCGGTCAATGTTTCGCCCTGTTGACGGCGTTGGAACAGGGCGCGGGCTTTCTGGAAGTCAATCGGTTCGTTGGTGGACTGGCCGCGCAACGGGACAAGACCGGCAAGAAGAAACAGCACAAGGAGAAGACCGGTTTTCATGCGAGGATGAAACACCGTCGGGTGCCGACAGGTTGCGGTGTGTAAAAAATTCGTGAATAATGGCAGACAGTTTGACATCCCAAGAATGGGCACTGTATCGTGCTGGCGGATTGTTTATCGCATGGCAAAACTCGTATTCAACCCAGACAGCGCCGACTCGGAAGTCGTGGTGCTGGAAGCTGACTCGTTGACGGTCGGCAGCGCTCCGGACAACGACGTTCGGGTGGACCTGGTGGGCATCGGCCCGCATCAGCTCCGGTTCGAGCAGCGAGAGGGGTTGGTCACGGTCATCAATCTCGATGCGACCAACGAGTTGCTCGTGGACGGGCGGTCGGTGCAACGGTTTGTGCTGGGGCATCGGGCGGTCGTGAGTGTGGGCAAGCTAACGATCCTGTTTCTGGAGGAAGCAGCGGCGACCGCCGCTTCGACCACGGCCCTGATGCGGGTGAACGATGGCGCAGGGGCGGCGTTGAGCCAGCAGACGCAATGTCCGCACTGTGGCGCGATGCGGGCGGCCAACGAACCGACCTGTCGCCGTTGTGGCATGATTCAGCCCCGCAACGCCGAGGCGGCGCCGCTGGCGCCGACCGACCTGTACATGGCGCCAGAACAGACGCCGCATGCGCGGGGCGCCGGCATTTTGCCGATGCTGAGTTTCTTTTTTGGGTTGTTCGGGCCGGTGGTGCTGGGAATCGGTTGGTTGCTGGGCATTATCTTTGGGTTCACCAGTCTGTCGCTGATCCGTCAACGCGGCGGGTTTGTGCGAGATCGTCGGTATGCCCTCTGGGGGATCACGTTGGGATTTCTCTGGATCGCCGTAATGGCGGCAGGCGGGTTTTGGTACGCGAACTACCGGCAGGAACGGCAAGCGCTCCAACGAGCGCAAGCGTCGGTGAAATTGAACGAAGATCAGGCGGCGTTTCTGTTGAAAGAAATCGCCGTGGTCCAGGAATACCTGAAGGCGACCCGCGCCATTCCGTTGGAAGGCGGAGGCAGCGCCTATGCGTCCCTGGAACAGTTGCAGCAGTTGCCCAATCCATTCCTGCCCAACAAACAGATCGTCGAGCGCGGCGACGGTTATCTGTTCACGGTCAAGGCGCAAGGCGCAGACGGGTTCGTCGCCTCGGCCACGCCCGAACGTTACGGGGAGACGGGACGGATGACATTTTTGATTGATCAGACCGGCGTGTTACGCGGTGCCGATATCGGCGGGCAACCGCCGTGGCATTCGCAGACGGTTTTGCGCACGCTGGAGATGGGTCGCAGCGTGTACCTGGAGGCGCGCGAGCGGATTGCGCGTGAGCTGCTGGTCGAAGCCCGCCGCCTGGCGGAAGAGAAACAGTTCGACAACAGCCAGTTCATTTTGCGGGAATTGCAAAAGCATTACATGCTCACGGAGACGTTCAAAAACTTCGAGAGTGTCGCCCGCGGTGTCGAACAGTTGATCATCAACGCCCACGCCGAACAGGAAGTGGCCAAGATCGAGCCGTTGCTGGCCGCGAACAAAAAGGCGGAGGCACTGGCCCTGATGAAGAAAATCATCGCCGCCTACCCGTGCGCCGTTCAGGTCGAGGACCTCAAGGCCAAAGCTGCCGCCATTGAAACCGAATTCGCCACGGCCCGCAACCAGCTTGCGGACGCCCAATGGCACGAGGCCATAAAACTGGACCGCGCCGGCCAGTTGGCCGAGGCGCTGGCGGCCTACCGCGCGTTTGCCGCACAGTTTGCCGATACCAGCGTGTATCAGGCCCGGAAAGTTTCCCTGCAAAACAATCTCGCCCGCCTCGAAAACAAACAGGCCACCGAACTGCTCACCGCTTTGACTGCCCTGAACATCCGTTCCAATGCCACCGAGGCCGTCAAAATCGTCCGCGACCTGCAAGGCCCCTACGCTGCCACTCCCACCGTCCGCCAAAACATCGCCTTGATCCAAAACCTCGCCCAACAGGCTCGCTCGTTCGTGCTCGCCGAGGAAGGCGCCTCGCTGCAGCAACAACAACAATACGTGGACGCCGCTGACCGTTTCGATCAGGCCCTGACCTTGAACCCGTCGCTGGCTACCGAATTGGCCACCGCCGCCGAGGAATGCTATCTCAAAGCGGGGGAAATCTGCCTCCAGACCAACAAACTGATCGAAGCCGCGGCTTTTTTTGGAAAATTCCTGCAACTGACCCCAAACCCCGAAAAACTCGAGCGCGAAAAACTCAAACAGCTCTACCTCGCCCTCGGCGAAATCAACTATCTCAACCGCAACTACACCAACGCCATTTCCTATCTGAAAAAAGGCGCCGAATTTTTCGGAACCGAACCCAAATACTACCGCATGTACGCCCAGAGTCTGTTGCGCCAGAAACAGTACGCCGACGCCCTGCCCGTGTACAACGCCCTCATCAACCTGACCCCCACCGACCCACAGGCTCGCTTCGAACGCGGACTCTGCAGCCTGGGCATCTCGCATCTCCTCCAAAGCAATATCGTCGTTACCCTCAACGCCAACACCACCAACATCGTTGTCGCCGGTGCCGACACACGCTCCTCGTCCGACTCCAGCAAAGCCATCATTGGCACCATGATCTCGGCGGCCAGTACCCCTGTGTACAGCAGTTCCAGCAAGGCCGTTCGCGCCCAACAAGCCGGGATGCAGGTCCAACAACTCGACATCCAACGCAAAGCCCTCAGCCTGTTGCGCGACAAACAGTTTGAAGCCCGACTCAATGACACCCTCGACCGCGTCAGATCCTACACCCCGCGCACCCCGGAAGCCATCATCATCCGGGAAGCCGTCCGCCTCGTCAATGACATCCAGGCCGCCTACGACGACTTGAAGTCACTCAGCCGCGACGCCCGCAATGACGAATCCCAAAACAAACTTGACACCGCCCGCAACCAACTCCTCTCCATCTTCACCACCCAACAGGATTTCTTTGACAAAATCATCGCCGAAAAACTCGCCGCCAAACAAGACCTCCTCACCAACCTCGACCGTTGGCGCGCCCTGTTCGACACCATCGTGGCCGACTTTAAAGTGGCTGCCACCCTCGAAGTCTATCGCGGTCCCCTCGCCGAAATGAACGACCCGCTCCAAAAGAAACTTGCCCTCTTCACCGAAGCCTACGACTTGCTCAAACCCACGCTCACCTCCGAATCCAAATCGCTCGAAGAAGCCCGCGAACTCATCCGACTCGCCGTCAGCAAATTCAAAGGCTGGACCATCGGCTGGGACCTTAATGACCGTATCCAGAAATTCTTCTTTACCGGCTACAGCGACATCTCCGATAAACACGACGCCGGCGAAAAGAAACTCCGCGAAGCCTCCGCGATTGCCGTTCCCTTTGAAAAAAATATCACCCCATGAAACACCTGGCCCTGTTTGCCCTGCTCCTGCCCACGATGGCCGCCACCGCAACCCGCGCGACGACCGTCCCACCGTTTGTCTTCGTCAAACACGCCGTCATGGGCGGTTCCCACTACGCCTACACCGAAGGACAGTCCGACGCCCAGGCCGAACGCCATTTCGCACCCGGCGCCGCCCTCTGTCTGTTCGACCCGACCACGGGAAAGGTCGAGACGCTGCTCGAAGACAAAACCGGCGTCATCCGCGACCCCGACGTCTCCTTCGACGGCAAACGTATCCTCTTTGCCTGGAAAAAATCCCTCAACAACGACGACTATCACCTCTACGAAATGGACGTCGCCACCCGCCAGATTCGCCAACTGACCCACGGCCTCGGCCATGCCGACTACGAAGGCTGTTACCTGCCCGACGGCGACATCATCTTCAACTCCACCCGTTGCGTCCAAACCGTGGATTGCTGGTGGACCGAAGTCAGTAACCTCTACCGCTGCGACAAGGATGGCCGCCACATCCGCCGCCTCACGTTCGACCAGGTTCACGACAATTTCCCGACCATCACCTGGGATGGACGCATTCTTTACACCCGTTGGGAATACAACGACCGCGGCCAGATTTACCCGCAACCGCTCTTCCAAATGAACCCCGATGGCACCAGCCAGACCGGCTTCTACGGCGTCAACTCCTGGTTCCCCACCACCATCCTCCACGCCCGCGCCATCCCCGGCTCGACCAAAGTCGTTGCCATCGCCACCGGCCACCACAGCCGCCAGCCCGGCAAACTGATCCTCATTGACCCCGCCAAAGGCCGCGAGGAAGCCGATGGCGTCACCCTCATCGCTCCCGTCCGCGAAACCAAGGCGGTCAAAGTGGATGCCTACGGCCAGGACGGCGAACTCTTCGCCTATCCCTACCCGCTCAGCGAAACCGAATACCTCGTCAGCTACAATCCCGACGGCTGGAAAAACAAAAACAACTTCGGCATCTACCTCGTCCACATGGACGGCACCAAACAACTCCTCGTCTCTGATCCCACACTCCCCTGCAACCGCCCGATCCCCCTGCTACCCCGCACACCGCCTCCGCCACGCCCCAGCCACGTTGATTATCGCAAAACCGAAGGCACCTGCTACATCCAGGACGTCTATGTCGGCCCTGGCCTCAAAGGTATCCCCCGCGGCACAGTCAAAACCCTCCGCGTCATCGCCCTCGACTACCGCGTCGCCGGCATCGGCTCCAACGGCAACGGCGGCCCTGGCGGCGGCGCGCTGATCAGCACCCCCGTCGCCATCGGCAACGGCACCTGGGACCCGAAAATCATTCTCGGCGACACCACTGTCCGCGACGACGGGTCCGCCTTCTTCCGTGTTCCTGCCCGCACACCGATCTACTTCCAGCTTCTCGATGCCAAAAACCAGATGGTCGCCTCCATGCGAAGCTGGACCACGCTTCAACCCGGCGAGAATGCCGCCTGCGTCGGTTGTCATGAAACGAAGAACAGCACCCCCATCGCCGCCAGCGCCTACACCAGTGCCCCCGAAACACTCCGCCCGTTTTACGGGCCAACGCGCGGTTTCAGTTTTCCACGCGAAATTCAGCCGATTCTTGACCGTCATTGTGTCCGTTGCCACAACGCCGGCCACAAGTTCCCTCTAACCTCTGACGAGCTTTTTGATGAACGTGCCAAACGCCACTGGTCGGTTGCTTATCTCAGCCTGACTCACGCCGATCTGAAACGCAAAAAAGACTTCACCGGCAACCCGAACCATCCCATCGTCAACTGGATCAGCGCCCAGAGCGCGCCGCCGATGTTGCCGCCCTACTCGGCCGGTTCTGCCAGGAGCAAGCTCATCACCATGATCGAATCCGCCCACAACCAGGTGAAACTTACCGTCGAGGAAATGGACAAGCTCAAGGCATGGATTGACCTCGGTGTCCCCTACTGTGCCGACTACCGCGAAGCCAACGCCTGGACCGACGAAGAGCACGAAAAATACAACCGTTACCAGGCCAAACGTAATCGTCTCGCGGCCGAAGAACGCGCCGCCATCGCCGAGATGCTGCGCGTGCCTTGAGTATCTTCAACGCCCCTGCGCCAGGGCTGTGCATTTGTCCGCCGTCGTGATGTTGTCAGTAACCGAGCCTCTGGAAAAATAAGTTGCCATGATGTTCTTCTTTCGTTCTTCGTTCTGACGGTTATCATTGTCCAAACCCGCACGGAAGTTTAGTCAACGTTGCGCCGGACAGTGGTACAGTTTGAAAGCCTGACAGCACCACGCAAGGTTTGCCTTCGACTCCCCGACAGGCGTGTTCTCCGCGCCAAAGGAGAAACACCAGTCACATAAACAAATGACCCCAAACCAATTCGCGTAGCTTCGGCCTGTCCACTACGAAACCGGATATTTCGATCCACAGACGGCGTTGGAAGCGCGCTCCGTTTTGTTTGGCTGTGGCCGATGGATGCGCGGCAACATGGAGAAGATACCGCTATGAGACACATCACCGACAGGATGATCGTCACAGCCATAAACCAGATGGAAGAAAGATTCGATGCACACGATCTGGAGAAACGATTATTGCGCCAGAATCCCGTCGCGGTGGCGCGGGAGATTATCGAGCACCGTCGCAACCGAGACATCCTCCGAAGTTTCAGCGCCAAGTTTGCCAAATATGTGGACCGAACATTCGCCGGCCGGATTCGGAAGACAGCGAAGGTAGATTCGCCAAATCTTGGGGGTAGAGTGACCAGGTGCCAACAATGGATGAAGACAACAGCCATTTGCCTCTTGTTGACTGGCTCTGCGTATGGGCATGCGACACTCACAATTACAACGACTAATCTTCCAAACGCCATCGTGGGGTCGAACTATACTGCTTACGTTTACTGTCATGGTGGGCTTTAGGATGATGGTCCCGGTATCTATTGGCTCGATATCATCAGCGGCGGCTTGCCATCCGGCCTTGTTTGGATTGATTCCGGTTACGGTATGGCCACCATCAGTGGAACAGCATGGCAGGTGACAAACGTGACTTTTGAAGTGCAGGCATCCACTGCATTTTCTGAGTACGCGTACAAACGGCTCAATCTGCAAGTCGCCACCGTACCGGAACCGAGTTCGTGGCGGTTGCTCTGTGCAGTACTTCTGACGATTCCGTTGCTTGCAAAGAGACGCCGCCAGTAAACTCACGAGTCAATTATTCAGAGATGCCTCGACAGGCTCGGCATGACCCCAACGAATGTTCCGGTTTTGTTCCGGCTGTGTAAATTCAAACTAAACCGCTACACGGTCTTCCGCTCTTACCGCAGCACGCCGCCTTCGCTGGCGTTGGTGACTTGTTTCTGGTAGCGGGCAAGCCAGCCGGTCAGGTCGCGTTTCACTTGCACGGGTTGGCGAGCGGCAAATTCGGCTTCGGGCACGCAAATGTCAATCCGCCGATTCGGGAAATCAATCCGCACGCGGTCGCCGTTTTGCAGCCGTCCAATCGGACCGCCTTCCGCCGCTTCGGGGCTGACGTGGCCGATACAGGCGCCGGCGGTGCCGCCGCTGAAACGGCCATCGGTGATGAGCGCCACTTTGTCGCTGAGTCCCATGCCGACGATGTAGCTGGTCGGCGAGAGCATTTCCTGCATACCGGGACCGCCGCGCGGGCCTTCGTTGCGGATGATGACGACGTCGCCGGCTTTGACTTTGCCGGCAAGGATGCCGGCGCAAGCGTCTTCCTGGCTTTCGAAGATGACGCACGGGCCTTCAAAGACGAAGTCGGGGCCGCAGTTTTGTTTGAAGGTTTCGCTGATGCCGGCGGTTTTGACGACGCTGCCCTGCGGGGCGAGTTGGCCGTAGAGAATCGCCAGGCCGCCGTCTTTGGAGTAGGCCGTGGCGGCGGTACGGATGCAGTCGTCGGGCTTGAACATGAACGCGGTGTCGTGCGGCATGAGGCCGGTGGGCTGGACTTTGGCGAGTTTTTTGGGGTCGGTGATGACGCGGGCGCGGACGATCTGCCAGTTTTTGAGACGGAGCACTTGTGTCATGGCGATGGGTTGTCGGTTGCCGTTTTTGTCGTATTGCCAGGTGATGAGGACAGGTTGGTCGCGGAAGGAGACGACTTCTTCGCGCCAGAGTGGGTCGGCTTTGGCCAGGTGCGCGGCAATAGCGTCGCGTCCGATGATCGGCTCGCGTCCTTCGAGGTCGAGGCGGGCGTTGTCGGCGAAGAGGACGAGTTGGGCGTCGAGGTTGGCGGTGTTGAAAGCAGCGGCTTTGCGCCAGAGGGTGATGGCGGTGAGGTCGCCGGGGAAGGCGCGGATGGGTTTGTTGGCCATTTGGCCGTTGATCATGGGGACGCAGGCGCCGGAGACGCGGGCGGTTTTGGTCCACGGCTCGCATTGGTCGGAGCGGATGTCCCATTCGTCAATGTTTTGGCCGATGGTTTTGCCGGTGACGGTCTTGCAGTGGGGGTGGAGCAGGCCGAGTCGTTTCAATTCGCCGAGGATGGTGTGGATGCCGCCGGCGCGATGGACATCCTGGATGTGGTAGGGCGAGGAGGGCGAGACTTTGCAGAGGCATGGGACGCGACGGGAAATGGCGTCAATGCGAGCGATATCGTAAGCGATGCCGGCTTCGCGGGCGATGGCCAGCGTGTGGAGGACGGTGTTGGTGGAGCCGCCCATGGCCATGTCGAGCATGAACGCGTTGTCGAAGGCTTCTTGTGTGGCGATGTCGCGCGGTTTGAGGTCGAGTTCGATGAGCCGCAGGATCATTTGGGCGGCTTTGAGGTAGAGGGTCTCGCGTTCTTTGGAGACCGCCAGAATCGTGCCGTTGCCGGGCAGTGCCATGCCGAGGGCTTCGCAGAGGCAGTTCATGGAGTTGGCGGTGAACATGCCGGCGCAGGAGCCGCAGGTGGGGCAGGCGGTTTGTTCGAGTTGTTTGAGTTGGTCGGCGCTGATCTGGCCGTTCTGGAGTTTGCCGACGGCCTGGAACACGGAAATGAGATCGGTGGATTGTGAGGGATTGTCGGGAGCAACGCCAGCCGCCATCGGGCCGCCGCTGACGAAAAGGGTGGGGATGTTGACGCGCATGGCAGCCATCAACATGCCGGGGATGATTTTATCGCAGTTGGGAATGCAGATCATGCCGTCGAAACAATGAGCTTTGAGCATGGACTCAACGCAGTCGGCGATGAGTTCGCGCGACGGCAATGAGTATTTCATGCCGGCGTGGCCCATGGCGATGCCGTCGTCAATACCAATGGTGTTGAAGATGAACGGCACGCCGCCGGCTTCGCGGACGAACCGTTTTACCAGGTTGCCAACCTCGTCGAGGTGAGTGTGACCGGGAATGCAATCGGTGAAACTGTTGCAAATGGCGATGAAGGGTTTGTCGAAATCGGCTTCCGATTCGATGACGCCCGCGGCGCGCAAGAGACTGCGGTGCGGGGCGCGTTCGGGACCTTTTTTGATGATGTCAGAGCGCATGATGAATTCCTTCCGTTGATTGACCGCACACTCTGCCACGACCCGCTTCATCCGGCAAGAACACATCACGGTTCGGTTGGTTGACAAATCCACCAAACAGTTGCGATATCCATCATCCGATTTCTTGATGAGTCGTTTACGCTTGGCGCGACAATAAAGCCCGACGGAGGTTCATCAGGTCGGGTGGTACGCGGACCGCATCCATCAATGGACGCTCGGCGGCTGTCAGACGATATTCGCCGCGATTGGCCAGCGCGAAGGCAGGCAGATAACCGGCTCTCGCCAACAGTTCCTCACGGTCCTCGTCAAGCACATCGAGAAAGGACATTCCCCGTTTTTTCTAGGAGGTGTTGAAAAGGCGGAGTTGAACGGTTGGAGCCGTCGGGGGAGTGGAGCGACACAAGGCGCAGTTCATCCCTCGCCGAGACAGCAAAACTCGCAGTCCG
>Ga0272448_1000258_pt1 | contig 82796 bp, 68 predicted proteins | sample YNPCB0191_FD_202220 | JGI IMG/M metagenome (GOLD analysis project Ga0272448, IMG submission 202220) | Hot spring sediment microbial communities from Yellowstone National Park, WY, United States - YNP-CB-019-1 | ecosystem: Environmental > Aquatic > Thermal springs > Hot (42-90C) > Sediment...
GGACTGCGAGTTTTGCTGTCTCGGCGAGGGATGAACTGCGCCTTGTGTCGCTCCACTCCCCCGACGGCTCCAACCGTTCAACTCCGCCTTTTCAACACCTCCTAGAAAAAACGGGGAATGTCCTTTTTCTGTTGTGCCGTTGACTTTCGGGAGAGCTTTTGAGATTCTCCGCGCCAACTGCCATCAACATCTAAATGGAGGCCCCAGACATATGAGTTGGATAGACATGGCTGTCTTTGTCGGCTTTATCGTCAGCGTCATCACGATCGGTTTGTGGAAAAGCACGGGGGAGGAAACTCACAGTGATCACGGTGCCCGTGATTACTTCCTGGCAGGACGCGGTCTGATGTGGTGGCTGATTGGGTTTTCATTGATTGCCGCCAACATTTCAACGGAACAGTTTGTTGGCATGTCCGGTCAGGCCGCCGACTGGCTGGGGATGGCCATTGCCAGTTATGAATGGATGGCCGCCATTACGCTGGTTGTCGTTGCGTTTGTTTTTTTGCCGACTTTCTTGAAGAGCGGCATTTATACGATCCCTGAATTTCTGGAGTACCGTTACAATGTGTTTGCCCGCACCATCATGGCCATCTGTACCATGATCATTCTCGTCGGTGTCCCCACGGCTTCGGTTATTTTTTCCGGCGCAAAAGTCATCAGCGTTTTCTTTCAAGGAACCACTCTTTTGGGTCTTGATCTTGGCAACATCACCGTGGCTTGTTGGATCATCGGTATCATGGCGGCCGTGTACGTTTTTGCGGGCGGCCTCAAGGCATGTGCCTGGGCCGATCTGATACAGGGAGCCGCGCTGATTATTGGCGGAGCTGTGGTGCTCTGTCTGGCGTTGCGTCATTTGGGAAGCGCTGATCCCGCAGCTCTGGCGGCCACGGCGGCTTCGCCGGAGGTGACGGCAGAGAAACTGGCCCATGCTTCGTCATGGTCGCGTTTTTGGATGCTCAACGACGCTCCCCTGCCCGCCGGCAAGCTTCACATGGTTCGGCCCGCCACTGATCCGGCGATTCCATGGACAGCGTTGGTGATTGGTCTCTGGATTCCGAATTTCTTCTACTGGGGCTTGAACCAGTACATCACCCAGCGCACGCTCGGTTCCAAGTCGCTGGCGGACGGTCAAAAAGGGGTTGTGTTCGCTGCTTTTCTGAAGTTGTTGATTCCTTTCGTGGTCGTCATTCCCGGTATCCTTGCCTACAATTTGTTCCGCGAGGATTTGCGCAATGAAGCGGTCCGAAAGAACGCGCCCATCATGGCGGAATACGATGCCAAAGCCGACAAGGTGTTTCTTTTTCATCGTGATTTTGTGAAGGCGGCACCGGAGAAGGCCCTCGAAATCGCCCGATACAATGCCGCAAAACTCGGAGTAGCCGTCACCCAACTGCCGTCCGATCCGGAGGGGTTGGCAAAATTCAACGACAACCTTGTCGCGCAGGCCCGGCTCCAAAACAAACCGGTGTCAAAATCCCTTGACGGGTACGATTACGACGCCGCTTTTCCGACCATCTTGCGGCGGTTGCTGCCACAGGGCAAGGCGGCCAATGGTCTTGCGGGGTTCGTTCTTGCGGCCATTTTTGGGGCCGTCGTCAGCTCGCTGGCGGCGATGCTCAACTCCGCGTCCACCATTGCCACGATGGACATTTATCACAAGCTTCGCAAACACGCTTCGCAGTACGAGTTGGTCACAGCCGGGCGCGTTTGCACGGTGGTCTTCGTGTTGATTGCTATTGTCATCGCCCCGCAACTGGGGAACCCCCAGTTTGGCGGCATTTTCACTTTCATCCAGGAATTCCAAGGGTTCATCTCGCCCGGCATCCTTGCCATCTTCCTGTTCGGGCTGCTGGTTCATCGCGCCCCGCGCATCGTCGGCACGGTCGGACTGGTTCTCAACCCCATCCTTTACGCTGCCTTCAAGTGGTTTGTTCCCGGCGTCAAAAACTGGGCGTTCCTCGACCGCATGGCGCTCTGTTTCGGCATCGTGTTGGTGGTGTTGACAATCATCACTCTGCTGAAACCGCTCCCCCAACCCGTTGACCTTCCTGTCAACCCCGCGATGGACATCACCCAGTCCAAGGGCGCAAAGCGGTTCGGCCTTGTGGTTGTCGCCCTCACCGTTGCCCTCTACATTATCTTTTGGTAAAGGAAACAAACATGAAACGTTACCTCGCATTGTTGATCGCACTCGGCGTCACTCTTGCCACAGGCTGCAGCACCTGTTGCTGCAAATCATCGGGAGACAAGGCCATGACCATCCAACAAGAACCCTTCGGCACCACCAAGGACGGCAAACCCGTCACGCTCTACACCTTGCGCAACAAAAACGGCGTCGAAGCCAAAATCACCAACTACGGTGGCATTGTCGTCAGTCTGACGGCTCCTGACCGCAACGGCCAGTTTGCGGACATCGTTCTCGGCTACGACAATCTCGCCGGTTATCTGAAGGAAACACCCTATTTCGGCTGTCTCGTTGGCCGCTACGGCAACCGCATCGCCAAGGGTAAGTTCACCCTCGACGGCAAGACCTACACCCTTGCCACCAACAACGGTCCCAACGCTCTCCACGGCGGCCTCGTCGGGTTCGACAAAGTCCTCTGGAAAGCTCGCCCCTTCGAGTCCGCCAACGGCCCCGCCCTCGAACTGACCTATCTCAGCAAAGACGGCGAAGAAGGCTATCCCGGCAATCTGTTGGTCAAGGCCGTGTACACACTCACCGCCGACAACGGACTGCGCCTCGACTACACCGCCACGACCGACAAACCCACTGTCGTCAACCTCACCCAGCACTCCTACTTCAACCTCGCCGGACAGGGCAACGGCGACATCCTCGGCCACGTGGTTGTTATCAACGCAAACGCCTTTACTCCCGTGGACAGCACGCTCATCCCCACCGGCGAAATTCGCCCCGTCAAAGGCACTCCGTTCGACTTTACCACCCCTCACACCATCGGCGAGCGCATCCATGTTGCCGACGAACAATTGAAGTTCGGCGGCGGCTACGACCACAATTGGGTTTTAAACAAAGGATTCGAGAAACAGCTTTCACTCGCCGCCACAGTGACCGAGCCAAACAGCGGGCGTGTCCTCGAAGTCTGGACGACCGAACCTGGTCTGCAGTTCTATTGCGGCAACTTCCTCGACGGCACCATCACCGGCAAAGGCGGCAAGGTGTACAAACACCGCTACGGCTTCTGCATGGAACCGCAGCATTACCCCGACAGCCCGAACCAGCCGCTCTTCCCCAGCACCGTCCTCCGCCCTGGCGAAACCTACACCCACACGATGATCTACAAGCTGGCGGTCAAGTAGCGTAGTACGCCTCGTTCCAACGAAGCTCCTGTTTGATTTTGGAGACATCGGCGTCGGCGCCGATGCGCACAAACTCGATTCCCGCCATCTCGGCGAACATTTCCAAATGTTTTGCCGTGAGCGCCTGCGAGAAACCGGTGTGATGGGCGCCGCCCGCATAAATCCATGCGCCTGCCGCCACTTTCAGGTTGGGACGCGGCACCCAGACGGCGCGGGCGACGGGCAGCCGCGGCAGGTCGGCTTCGGGTTCAACGACATCCACTTCGTTCACGATCAGGCGGAACCGATTGCCCATGTCAATGAGCGAGGCATTGAGCGCGGGGCCGGCGGGCACATTGAACACGAGACGGGCGGGATCAGCTTTGCCGCCGATACCGAGCGGGTGAATCTCCAGGGACGGCTGGTCTTTTGCGATGGTGGGACAGACTTCGAGCATGTGGGCGCCGAGCACCTTCGCGCCACCGGGGACAAGGTGATAGGTGTAATCTTCCATGAAGGACGTTCCGCCGGGCAGGCCGTCGGCCATGACTTTCATGGCACGCACGAGCGCGGCGGTTTTCCAGTCGCCCTCGGCGCCAAACCCGTAGCCGTCGGCCATGAGCCGTTGCACGGCCAGACCGGGAAGTTGGTCGAGGCCGTGCAAATCCTCAAACGTTGTCGTGAACGCCTTGAAACCGCCGGCGTCGAGAAAATCGCGCATTCCCAACTCGATTTTTGCGGCGCTGCGGAGCGCGTCGGTGTTGATGTCGGACGCGTGCTTGTACTCGGCGAGGTATTTCTTCACAAGGTTTTCGGCACGGGCTTTGGTAACGGCATTGACAGATTTTACGAGGTCACCGACGCCGTAGCCGTTAACGGAATAGCCGAGTTGGATCTGTGCCTCGACCTTGTCGCCTTCGGTGACGGCGACTTCGCGCATGTTGTCGCCGAATCGGGCAATCCGGGCGCCTTGCGCATCCGCCCATGCGGCAGCGGCTCGCGCCCAAATGCCGAGTTCGGCCTGCACCTCGGCGTCCTGCCAGTGACCGACGACGACGGCGCGGTTTTTCCGCAAGCGCGTGCAGATGAAGCCGAATTCGCGATCGCCGTGAGCGGCCTGGTTGAGGTTCATGAAATCCATGTCAATCTCGGCCCAGGGAATTTCGCGGTTGAACTGGGTGTGGAGGTGGGCCAACGGTTTGCACAGGCTGGTCAGTCCCGCGATCCACATTTTGGCGGGCGAGAATGTGTGCATCCAACAGATCAGGCCAACGCAATGGGGATCGTTGTTGGCCTCGCGGCAAAGCTGAGCGATGGCGTCGGGCGTGGTTAGAACCGCCTTGAAGACGACCTTGAGCGGTAAGGCGCTGGCAAGCGTCCTGGCAATCTTTTGGGAATTGGCGGCGACCTGTTTGAGGGTTTCCGGTCCGTAGAGGTGCTGGCTCCCCGTAACGAACCACGCTTCGTACTGTTTGAGTTTGATCATGGCGTGGCGAGTAAATGCTCGCCCCTGAGCATTGTCAAGCCGGTGGTTGCGCTGAGGACGTCTTTGTGGTGTAATCCACCGCCCAAACTGACAAGGGAGAAGAACCTATGTTGAATCCAATGCTTGCCGCTTCAATGTTTACCGGTGTGGACTGGCTGGTCATCGCCGCTTATTTCGGTCTGTTGCTCGGCATCACATGGTGGTGCGTGCTCAAGAACAAGGACACAACCGACGATTATTTCCTGGCAGGACGCCATCTCGGCTGGTGGATTGTCGGCGCTTCCATTTTCGCTTCCAACATCGGTTCGGAACATCTTGTTGGCTTGGCCGGGTCGGGATGCACGGACGGCGTGGCGATGGCGCACTACGAGCTTCATGCGTGGTGTCTGCTGGTGTTGGCGTGGGTGTTTGTGCCGTTTTATGTGCGCTCGAAGGTTTATACGATGCCGGAGTTTCTGGAGAAACGATTTTCGTCTTCCGCCCGTTGGGTGCTCTCCATCATCTCGCTGGTCGCCTACACGTTGACCAAACTCGCCGTCGGCATCTACGCGGGCGGCGTGGTGTTTGGGACGCTGTTGCCGGAGCTGCAATTGAATCTCGGCCCCATCCAGCTTGACAGTTTTTGGGTCGGTTCGCTGGCGGTACTGGCGGCGACGGGCGCATACACGGTGTTGGGCGGATTTCGCGCCGTGGCGTACACCGAAGCGATTCAGACCGTCATTCTGATTGTCGGCTCGGTGCTGGTAACGTTTTTCGGCCTGAGCAAACTTGGCGGATGGAGCGAGTTGCGAGCGATATTGCCGTCGGACATGTTCAACCTCTGGAAGCCGCTCGTGCCCGCGGGAGTGGAAGGCACATGGGCGCCCGTGAAGGAGACCGGACGGATGGCCTGGTATTTCAACGGGCATTTCCCGTGGCTCGGGATGCTGTTTTGCGCCCCCATCATCGGTCTCTGGTACTGGTGCACTGACCAGTACATCGTCCAACGAACGCTCGGCGCCCCCAGCGAACGAGAGGCGCGCCGCGGGTCCATCTGCGCGGCGTTTCTGAAACTTCTGCCCGTCTTCATTTTCATCATCCCCGGCATGATCTGCATGGCGTTGGCGCTTTCGGGCAAGGTGCCTGCCTTCAGCCAACTGCTCGGACCGGGCGGTAAACCAGACGCGGACGCCTGCCAGGCGGCGTTTCCGCTGATGGTCGCGCATGTCTTGCCGGTCGGGCTGCGCGGCATTGTTGTTGCTGGATTGCTGGCGGCGCTGATGAGTTCGCTCGCGGGCACGTTCAACGCCTGCTCGACATTGTTCACCGTTGACCTCTACGAAAAATTCCGACCGGGCGCCTCGCAACACCAGCTTGTTCACATCGGACGCATTGCCACGGTCGTCATGGTCGGCATCGGCATGATGTGGATCCCCGTCATCAAAGGCTCCAAAGGACTCTACTTCTACCTCCAATCCATGCAGGGCTACCTCGCGCCGCCCATCTTCACCGTGTTCTTCCTCGGCGTGTTCTTCAAGCGACTCAACGGCAAAGGTTGTCTTGCCGCCTTGATTTCCGGGTTCGTACTGGGCGTGTTCCGTCTCGCCGTGGACACACCGGTCATGCTCCGCCTGAAAGGCTTCGAGAATGGTTACACCCCCGGCTCGTTTCTCTGGATCGTCAACAATATCTACTTCCAATACTTCAGCCTGCTGATCTTCCTCGTCTCGGTCGTCGTAATGGTCATCGTCAGTTACATGACCGCCGCGCCATCCGATGAGCATATCCGCGGACTGACCTTCGCCACCACCACGCCCGAACAAAAAGCCGCTACCCGCGCCAGTTGGGACCGCTGGGATGTCATCGCCTCCGGACTCGTCATGGCGATGATCATCGCGGCGTACCTGTACTTCCGAGGCTGAGCATGGTGGTCTTGATTGCGGTCGCACTGCTCGGCGCGGCGAGCGATCTTTCCGCGACGAGTTGGCCGCAGTTTCACGGGCCGCACCGCGACAACCGGTCCACCGAAACCGGCCTCCTAAAACAGTGGCCTGACGGCGGCCCCAGGTTGCTCTGGCAGGCCGATGGCCTCGGCGAAGGCTGGGCCAGTGTCGCCGTCAAAGACGGACGCCTTTATACCGCCGGCGAGATCGGCTCCAACACTGTCATCACCGCCCTCGATCTCGCCGGCCAACGTCTCTGGCAAATCACCAACGGCCCCGCCTCACGATGCCCCTACCCCGGCGCACGCGCCACGCCGACGCTCGACGGCGAACGTCTTTACCATCTCAATTCCAGCGGCGACATCCTTTGTGCCAATGCCCGCGACGGCAAAACCATCTGGACAATCAACATGTTGGAGAAATTCGGTGGGCGAAACATCCAGTGGGGATTGAGCGAATCACTGCTGGTGGACGGCAACCACCTCATCTGTACCCCCGGCGGCAACAACATCCTCATGGTCGCACTCAACAAGCACACCGGCGAAACCGTCTGGACCACACCAAGCACTGGTGACAAACCCGGTTACACCGCTCCCATCCTCGTCGCCCACAACGGCCAACGACAAATCGTCACCATGACCTCCGCTTCCGCCGTCGGCATCTCCGCCGATACCGGTAAACTCCTCTGGCGCCACGAACAACCTGCCCGCTACGAGGTCAATGCCAGTCAACCCGTGTACCACGACGGGCACATCGCCATCTTCGGCACCTGGGGAATTGGCGCCACATTGCTCAAGCTCACCGCCCACGGCGTCGAAACAGTCTGGCACACCTCTGAACTCGACAACGAACACGGGGGCGTCGTGCTCGTGGACGGCCATCTTTACGGCCATGCCGACGGCAATCACAAACACCGCCACTGGGCCTGCCTCGACTGGAAAACCGGCAAAACGATGTGGACCAGCGACGAATTTCCCGGCCCGCGCTCCGCCTCGACCCTTTACGCCGACGGGATGCTCTATCTGACAAACGAAAAAGGCGTTGTCGCATTGGCCCGGGTCAACCCGCAAAAAATGGAGATTGTCAGCCAATTCGAAATCCCCAAACAGGGCAAAGGCCCGAGCTGGGCGCATCCGGTCATCTGTGACGGACGCCTCTACATCCGCCACGGCCAGTTCCTGTACGCTTACGACATCCGGTCTGAGAAATGATTCTGCCCCTCTCCGACGACGGTTTCGACACACTCAACCTGCCCCAACGGGTGCGCGAAATTTTCGCGCCACACGGCCTGCTCTCGCACAGCAAAAAATTTGAGTTCCGTCCCCAACAACAGGAAATGGCCGTCGCCGTCGCTCGCGCCTTCCACGAGTCCGCTCATCTTGCCATCGAGGCCGGCACCGGCGTCGGCAAAAGTTACGCCTACCTCATCCCCGCCGTGCTTCATGCGCTTGTCTCCCGCAAACGCGCCGTCATTTCCACCCATACCATCAATCTCCAGGAACAATTGCTCGAAAAAGACATCCCGTTCGTCCAGCAAACGCTCCGCCAACTCAACGACCCGGTTTTCCTGAGGGCGCTTGCCGACGAGGACGGCCGCACGCCCACCGAAATCGCCTTCCGCGCCGCGCTGGTCAAAGGCCGCTCCAATTACCTCTGCCCGCGCCGACTTCACCGCGCGCAACGCGACGCCGGCAAATTGTTTCTCGGCCCGGAGATCGCCGAACTCGAACGTATCGCCGCTTGGGCGCGCGAAACTCGCGACGGAAGCCTCTCCGACCTCGATTTCAAACCCGACCCGAAAGTCTGGGCCGAGGTCTGTTCCGAACGAGGACTCTGCGGACCGCGTCTTTGCGAGAACGAGGAGCAGAAATGCTTCTATCAGGAGGCCCGGCGTCAGATGGCCACGGCGCACCTGCTCGTGGTCAACCACGCGCTTCTGTTCACCGAACTGGCCATTCGCCGCGAAATGGACGAGGAGAACGACGGCGCGATCCTGCCGTCGTTTGATTTCGTCGTGCTCGACGAAGCCCACACCCTCGAATCGGTCGCCGCCGAGCACATCGGCCTCGAACTCACTCACGGCAGCTTGCGCTGGCTCCTGCACAAACTCTGGAACCCGCGGACCGAAAAAGGGCTGCTTGCCCTGCTTCGCGAAGGCGCCCTCGTGCGCGACGTGGCCGCGCTGCTCGAACGCACCGACCAGTTCTTTGCCGCCGTGGAGGCTGCCGTCGCCCGTCTCTCGCCGGACAAATCGCCCGCCACGACAACGCGAATTCGGCGGCCCGACCTTGTCCCAGATACGCTTTCGCTGCCACTGGCCGATTTCACGGCGAAAATCCGCGCGCTCCAACAGAAAACCGACGACAAGGACCTTCGTGAAGAACTCGCCGAGTGGACGCGCAAGTCGGAGGAGGCGCGCCGCGCGCTTGGCGCGTTTCTCAAACAGAGCGTGGAAGACCACGTCTATTGGGTTGAACGTGGCGGCACGGCACGGCAACCCAATGTCGGGTTGCGCGCCGCACCCGTGGATGTCGCGCCGGCATTGAAGGAGATGTTATTCGACGCCCACGACTCGGTCGTGCTCACCAGCGCCACGCTCGCCATTCGCGGACGGCTCGATTATTTCCTGCGCCGGGTCGGCGGCGACGGTATCGCCGCGGAACAACTCGGCTCGCCGTTCGATTACGAGCGGCAAATGAAACTCTATATCCCGCGCGAGATGCCCGACCCAAATGATGCCGCCTACAAGGACGCCGTCGTTCGTTGGCTGAAACATTTCATCCGCCTCACCCACGGCAAGGCGCTGGTGTTGTTCACCAGCTACAAGCTGCTTCGCGACAGTTTCGAGGCGATGCAACCGTTTTTTGCGGAACTCGGCATCCTCGGCCTTGCCCAGGGCGAAGGGCTTTCGCGGCGTCGTTTGCTGGAGACATTCAAGAAGGACACCGACAGCGTGCTTTTCGGCACGGAAAGTTTCTGGCAGGGTGTGGACGTGCCCGGTGCGGCGCTCAGCAATCTCATCATCACGCGTCTGCCGTTCGCCGTGCCCGATCATCCGCTCACCGAGGCGCGCATGGAAGCCATCGAAGCGCGCGGCGGCAGCGCGTTTTATGAATACTCGCTTCCCGAAGCCGTGCTCAAACTGCGCCAGGGCATCGGCCGTCTCATCCGTTCCAAGAGCGATCGCGGCATCGTCGTCATCCTCGACAACCGCGTCCTGACCAAGCGCTACGGACGCGATTTTCTCGATTCGCTCCCCCGTTGTCCCGTCGAGGTGGTCTGATACGCGACGTTCACAAGCCAGCCGCCCACGCGGTGCCGCGTCGGTAAAGCTCCCGGACCGGCGGGTTGAACGCCTTCACATCGTGCCCCAACACACAATGAAAAGTGCGCCCGTTACCCGGTCTCAGCACGAATGCCATCGGATAATCTTTTCGATCCACCTTGGAAGTCGCTTTCGCCAGCACCTGAACCGGCACGTCGCCATCGAGACAGGTGTACAACTCATCCGTCGTTTCGAAATCGGCCATTCCTTTGGTGATCGGGTGCTGCGCGTCCACAATGTTCACCATGAACGTGCCGTACGGGTCATGCCCGCGACGGTTCGGATTCCAGACCCGCCCGGCAATCATGAGGAAATCCTTCGACACCGTCTTCGTCGGCCAGTCCATGAACGCGCCACATGCAAAATGCACCAACACCAGCCCCTTCCCTGCTTCGACCACGCGCTTCAAGTTGGCCAGGGCGCCCTCCGGGGGCGAAACATTGTGGTTCTGGTAGTTCAAGACAATCACGTCGTACGCCGCCAGTTTCGGCGAGGCCAGAAACTCCGGTTGCTCGACCACGCTCACCTCCAGTCGGTTGTCCGCGCCGATCGTTTCGGCCAGCAATGGAGCCGTCTCGCGCCACTTGTGTCCCGGATACTCCAGCCCGGTTACGATGAGCGCCTTTTTCGGCGCGCCGGCATTGGCTTTCACCAACGGCATCAGCGCAGGTATTTCGTTGTCGCGGCTCTCAGACACCGCGGTCGCGTCTTCGACAAGCCAGAGTTCCGACACCACCGCGTTGCTGGCCGCTTCCCGACGAAACTCAATCGTGATCTTCCCCTCCCTGATGGCGTCGGCGGGAATCGGCACTGTCAACGTGACCGGCCCCTGGCGTTGTGGCAACGCCGTTTTTTCGATGAGACGGCGGTCGCCAATCCATACTGACTGGGCGCGCCCATTGGCGTCGTAATCCCACCAGGTGAATCCGAGCCGGTACCTCTTTTGCGGGTCCAATCCGCTTGCCTCCACAACCACCGCGACGGGATCAAAAGCCACGGTCGCCGACGGCTCGTCGTCCCACCGCCACGATTTCCCGCGCGTGACACGCAGGCGCGCGCCCTCCGCCGACGCGCTATCGGTTTGCGGGCCGCAGTCAAGGTACACCACCAGACGTGTTCCCGACGGCAGGGACTTTGCCAGAGCCTCCCGTCGTTCGGCACTTGAAACGCGCGGCCTCGATGAAGCTTTGCCGCCAGATGACGGAGCGGACAGCCGCGTCACGGCGCGTTCGGCCAACGCGCGGTAGAGCGGACCGGCCGAAGGGTCTGCCGCGATTTTCTTCAGTTCCGGCAAGGCGGCGATATCCGGCCAGTCACACAACGCCCGCACCGCCGCATCTTTCAATTTCTGGTCGGCGGATGCCAACCGTTCACAGACGGGCGCCAACGCTTCCGGGCCGCCCACCGGCGGGAGTGTCCGCAAGACCGAAACCTGCGCATCCACCGAAACGCCATCTCGTTTCAACAGCGTCAGCAGCGGCGTGAGTCGCGCCGACTTGTCCTCCAGACGTCGTCCCACCGCGATGATCGCGTTTTCCAACAAAGGATTTTGCATGGAACAAAGCAACTCGACCAACGGCGGGTACACATCCACACCGCCCACGCGCGCCAGCGCTTTCAGCGCGGCCTCCCGCACGGTTTCCTCCTTGTCCTGCGCCAGAATCAGCAACACCGGCCCCAACCCCAATATCTGTCGTCCAGCGGCGGCGTTGATCATCACCACCCGTTCGGCAGGAGTCCCCGACATCATTCCCGCCAGAATGGCTTCATCGGTGCCTTTTCCGGTCAATTGTGTCAGTGCCGTTTCTGCCGCTGATTTCACCGCCGCATTTTCGTTCCGCGCGAGGCCCGCCAACAACGGCACATCGCTCGCGTTGCCGACCGCGCCCAGCGCCTGAATGGCGGCCAGGCGGACCAGTTCGTCACCACTGTTGACCAGCGCCAGCACCGCGTCGCGCGCCGTGGTAACCTTGCGTTCCGCCAGGACTGACAAAGCCAGCGCCTGACGCGGTCCGTCCAGCTTTGGCAATCGCGTTGCCAGCGCCGTCGCATCGAGGCGTCCGGCAAGTTGAATTGCTGTCGCTCGCACCTGTGGGTCGGGGTCATCCATCGCGTTCAGTAACGGCGGCATCGCGTCGTGCGGATAGAATCGTGCCAGCATCGTCAGCCCGGCAATGCGACTCGCGGGTTTCGGGCTGGCGATGTCCGCCAGACAGGCGTTTTTTCCGGGGGTGGGAGGAAGTTCGGTGAGCGGCTCCAACACAATCCGCGCGTCGCCGGCGGTTTGGGGATCGTTCAGCAACGGCGCGATCATTTTTCGTTCGGTCTCACCCGCAACGAGAGCAAGGTGTTGGCAGAGAATCGTTCGTCCCAACGGGGTCGTGTCGGGCGCAACGATCGTTCTTGCCAACAGAGCGGCCAGGGCGGCGCGTTGCTCGGCGTCGGCTTTTGGCGTGAATTGTTCCAGTGTATAGGGGGCCGAGCGCGGTTGGGTGTAATCGTATTTTTGCAGTTGCGCCACTGCCTCGCGGACTTCGTCGGGCAACGGTGCCGCCAACGACGGCCAGGCGGCAAGGGAGAGAAAGAGAAAGAGCAATCGTCGCATGGTCGTGTCTCCTCAAATCTGCCACGGGCGGCGCAAAGCGCGGGTCAGCATTCGGTTGGCCGTGTCGTCGTTTACGAACTGTTCGTTCTGCCAGTCCCAGGTCAGTTTCCGCCCGGTGCGGGTGGCGATGTCGGCGATCAGGGTCGCGGTTGTCGCCGCATGGCAGGCTTCGACGGGTGCGACCGGCTCGCGGCGGGTGCGCAGGCATTCGAGGAAATTCATCTGGTGATGATCGGAGCGGTAGAGATGTTCCTCGCCGGGTTTGATGGCGACGTCGAGAAGCCATTTTGGCTCGGCTTTGATGCCGCCGCGGACAACGTGGACCCAGCCTTTGTCGCCCTCGAAACGGACTCCGTGTCCGAACGGGGAATTGGCGTCGTCATAAAATTGTAGCAGCGGTCCGCCCGGTGGTTGGATTTTAACTTTCCAGCCGAAGGAGACATCGGCGTCGCCCTCCGGCAGGAACTCCGCCGTGCCTTCGACTTCGATGGTACCGGCGGTGAAGGCAGGCACGCCCCAGAGCGCGATGTCCATGTGATGGACGCCCCAACTCTGGATCCAGCCCGCGCAGTAGTCAGTGAGGAAATACCAGTTGTATGAGCAGAGGTTTTCCCGGTACGGCTTGAAAGGCGCCGGGCCGAGCCAGAGATCATAATCCAGGTCCGGCGGCACGGGCCCGGGTGTCAGTTTGAGAAGGCGTTTGCCGCTCGGGACGGACACGGTGACGGTGTGGATTTTGCCAAGGTAACCGTTGCGAGCCAGTTCGCAGGCAAATCGGAAGTTTCGGTCAGACCGCTGCTGGGTGCCCGCTTGAAAAACGCGCCCGTAGCGTCGCACGGCGTCGCACACGGCACGGCCTTCGCGGACGGTCAACGAGAGGGCTTTCTCGCAATAGACATCCTTGCCGGCTTTCATGGCCATGATGGACATCACGACGTGCCAGTTTTCCGGTGAGGTGATGAACACCGCGTCAAGGTCAGACCGCGCGAGCAACTCGCGGAAATCCTGATGCGCCGTGCACACCGTGCCGTTGTAATGCTGGTTGGCCTTGTCCCGGCTCGCCTCGGCACGGGAGCGAAACACGTCGCAGACTCCGACGACTTGCGCCTCGCTGATGTTCAACAACGATCCCATGTGCTGGCGTCCGCGGTCGCCCATACCGATCAGGCCAACCGCAATGCGGTTGCTCGGCGCAACAGCGCCGTCACGCCCCAGGGCGCGGGCGGGAATAAAATACGGCGCAGCGAGAGTGGCCACGGCCGTGACAAGGAACCGGCGTCGAGTGATGGATGATTTCATGGGGACTCCTCATTCGTGTGGGATACCAAGTTCGGTCAGTGTTTTGCGGAGCCAGGCAAGGCTTTTCTCGATCATCGGACCGCCCTGCCCTTCGCATTCCATGCTGAGCACGCCGTTGTAGCCGTGGTCACGCAGCAGCGCGAGACAGGCGCGGATGTTGTCGGCGTTGACGCCGTCACCAAGCGCACAGTGGCTGACGGCGATACCGGTCTGGCCGCCGCGCACGGCTTTGGCAAGCGATTCGGAGACATCCTTGACGTGGACGTGGCTGACTTTGCCGATGAACTGTTTCAGGAACGCCACCGGGTCTTGTCCTGCGATGAAGGTGTTGCCCGTGTCCATGTTCATCCGCAGATACGGGCTGTCAACAAAGGCGAGCATCTGCGCCATCATCTCCGGGTTGGTCGTGAAATAGCCGTGCGGCTCGATGTTGACAATAATCTGGTGCGCCTCGGCAACCTCGATGATCTGTTCATACTCGCGTTTCATCAGATCGAGCGCCTCCCTGTCATTCAACCCTTCCGGCGCATGAAGACCGTCGGTGGTGTCCACATTCGGGCACCCGATCTGATGCGCCCACGCGATCGCCTTCATCACGTAGGGCACGCCACGCAGCGGCCCGTCTTTGCCCGACAACGGAAACGCGGCGTCCACCTGCGAGAAACGCACACCATAGCTGTCCATTTTCCGCCGTAACAACATCGGGTCCTCGTACAATGCCACATGCGGTTGGTACCCAAGCCCGTGAATCCAGCTCACGCCGTCAATCAATCCGCACTCGATGAATCGCACGTTGTTGTTCCGCGCCCATTGCAGACAGTGCTCAAAACTCTTGTAACTGGAATTGAACGCGTCCGTGTGAAAGCCAATCCACATCATGGTCATCCCTCCTTGTTCAGACCGAGAATTTGTTTCAGTTCCGACACCATCCGCCCGGCTTCGGACGGGGCGCAGATTTCCGGTTCAAACATCGCCCGCAGTTTGATCCCTTCAAACACTTCCAACATCAGGTTGACCGCCCGCACCGGGTCGGGCGCTGCCAGCCCGGCATCTTTAACGAGCGCAACGTAAAATTGGCGAACCTCATCGTAGAACTTCTGCCAACTGCGACGCACCGCGGCGTCCTGCGCGGCAATCGTCCACAATTCCATCGTGAAAACGCGGTTTTTTTCGTCCAGCAAACAGGTTCGCACCGACAACTCCAGCACCCGTTCCAGTCGTTTTCGCGGGTCCACCGTGGTGGCGGCTGCCCCGCGGATGGCGCGGAGATAGATCTGATAATAATGCGCGCAGGCGGCCAGCAAAAGATCGTGTTTGGAATCGAAGTGCCAATAGAGACTGCCCTTGGTGACGCCCGCATGGGCGGCGATACGGTCGAGGCTGACGTTTTTGATGCCGTCGCGCGCAAACAACTCAAAGGCGCTCTCCGCCAGTTTCGCCGGCATCTCTGGGGCAAGGACAGGCATGACGCCGCGTACCATACCATCCAGTATGGAACCGTCAAGCGTTTATTTGTTCAGTCCAGTTGCGCCACGATGCGGTGCATGTCGGGTTCCTGGGCGGTCATGGACTCGACGAGCTTGAACTGGGTGCGGCAACGGTCAAGGTTGTGGCCGTCGCGATGGACCTTGAAATAGACGTCGCCCTGGAGGTAGTCGGTCAGAAAACGAATGCCGATTTCGAACGTGATCAACTGGCCCGATACCACCAGGCACTCCCGCTCAGATGATGTCAGCATCGCACCGGCCGACGCCCAGTAGCCGCGCGCCAGTGCCTTGAACATTTCCAGTTCCATGTGAACCTTGCGCAGGTCGCGCTCGTCCTCTGCCGCCTTGCAGGTGGCACTGCGGACCATGTCGCCAAAATCATACAGCGCCAGGCCGGGCATCACCGTGTCGAGATCAATCACGCAGACCCCTTCCCCGGTCTCGTCGTCGAGCAGGACATTGTTGAATTTCGTGTCGTTGTGGGTCACGCGTTCGGGCAACCCCGCATTGATCAGGGCGTGGCACAACGGTTCATGGCGCATGGCAAACTCGATCTCCGCCCTGGCATGGGCCGCACGATTTTTTACGTCGGCCTCGATGGCGCCGGCCAGCGCGGCAAACCGTTTTGGAGTATGATGAAAATCCGGGATCGTCTCGTGCAATCGCGGCGGCGGCAAATCGGCGAGTTGTCGCTGGAACTCGCCAAACGCCCGCGCCGCCTCGTACGCCTGGGCGGGCGACTGGACGGTCTCATAACTGCGCGCGCTCTCGATGCAGCGGAACGTTCGCCAAAATCCTCCTTCGGGATCCACGCAGTACGGACGGCCGTCGCGCGCGGGAATCACTGTGAGCGCGTGGCGCGAGGGGTTGCCATTGTGTTTGGCCCGCAGATGAGAGGTCACGCGAACGATGTTGTCCATCATTTCGACGGGCCGCCGAAACACGTTCAGGTTGACCCGTTGATGAATATAGCGGGAAAGCGTCCCGCCGTGGCGATAGGTCGCGCAATAGGTATCGTTGATGTGGCCGTTGCCCCACGGTTCCGCGCCATAGAACTCGCCATCAATGGCGAATTGCGTCGTGATGTATTCGAGGCTCATGATCGGACAAAATGCACGGCCAGCCGTTTCGGCCCATGCGCGCCCATTACCAGCACCTTTTCGATATCCGCCGTTCGGCTCGGCCCGCTGATGACCGACACCATCTTGGGAAAATCGCCGCCGTAACGCGTCCGCAACAACGCCAGTGCCGCGTTGAGGTCGGGCACAATCTGCTCGCGGTGCGCCACCACCAGATGCACCGGCGGTAACGCGGACAAGGCCCGTTCTTCCGCGTTGCGGCATGTCACCACAACGGAACCGGTTTGCGCCACGAGACATTCGCAGGCGGTCACGCCGAGATCGGCCTCCCGCGCCGTGGCGTTGCCCTTCCCCGCCAGTTCGCTGCCGTCGGTCGCGATTTTTTCAAACACGGCAAGAAACTCCGGCAATGACTCAATGATCTCGCCCTTCAACGCCGTGAACTCCTCGCGGAATCGCGCCTCCGCTTCGCCCAACGGCGGCCAGATGCTGTTGGCCGCGGGCGCAGGAGGCCGCGGTGCGGGCGCGCGAACCGCATCGCGAACACGTTGGAGAATATTGTCACGCGCGCTCATGGGTTTGTCCTCCACCAGTCGCGGAAGGTTTCGCGCGGCGCCGGGGGCAACTCGCGATGGTCCGTCCAGGCCTTTGCAAACGGCGCGGCAATCCCGATGCGCATCGCCCATCGCGCCAGCCGACCGCCAAGCGCATAGCGTCGGGGCGACCGCACCGCCCAGAGCCAGGCGCGGAATGCGAGTCGCTGTATCGGCGAATCGAGACGACGTTGAATGACGTTGCGGCGGTTGTGAAGCAGATGGTGATGAATCGGGATGCGGACGGGACAGACATCGGCGCACTTTCCGCAGAGCGAGCTTGCGTACGGTAGGTGCGACCAGTCCCGCCATCCGCGCAGGTGCGGCGTGATCATGGAGCCGAGCGGTCCCTGATAGGTGGTGCCGTAACTGTGGCCACCGACGGTTCGGTAAACGGGACACACATTCAAACAGGCACCGCAACGGATGCAATGCAACGCGTTCCGTTGCTCGGCATCGGCCAGCAACCGCGTGCGCCCGTTGTCGAGCAGGATCACGTGCAGGTTTTCCGAGCCGCCGATGAGCGTGTTATAGACCGTGAGAAACTGTCCCGTGCCGCGGGTGGCCAGCAGGGGCCAGAACAACGCCAGGTCTTCCAGGCGGGGCACCAATTTCTCAATGCCGACAATGGCGACGTGCAGCCGCGGCAACGCCGTGGTCAGACGTCCATTGCCCTCGTTGGTGCAGAGCCCGATCATTCCTGTGTCGGCCACGGCGAAGTTGGCGCCCGTAATCCCCATATCGGCGCGAAGAAACTCGGCGCGCAACTGTTCCCGCGCACTGCCGGCGAGTTGCTCGGCAGTGGCGTCAAGTGGCGTGCCGAATTTTTCATGAAACGTCGCCGCAATTTGTTCCCGGTTCAGATGCATCACGGGCGTGACGATATGATATGGTGGCTCGCCACGGAGTTGACAGATGTACTCGCCGAGGTCGGTTTCCAATACCGTGATACCCGCCGCTTCGAGCGCGGAGTTGAGGTGGATTTCCTCGGTGACCATGGATTTGGATTTCACGGCCCGTCGGACCCCGTGTTGTTTTGCCAGCGCGACCACCTGTTGCGAAGCCTCGGCAGCGGTTTCGGCCCAGTGAACGTGGCCGCCGCGGGCCAGCACGTTGCGCTCGAACTCTTCGAGGTAACGGTCGAGGTGGTTCATCACTTCCCATTTGATGGCGGCGGCCCGACGGCGGGCGCTCTCCCAGTCGGCGAATCGGGCGAGTCCGCGGGCAACAGCGGCGTGATAGGTGGCGATGTTTTTGGCGACGATGGCGCGGTGGCGGAGATCGAACGCCTTTGCCCTGGCGGCGCGTTGGAACCGGCAGGCGTTGGGGTTCATGTTTGCGCCAGCACCTCGGCGAGATGTTTCGTTTGCACGGGCAGGTTCTTGCGTCGCAACCAGCCGCCGATTTGCATCAGGCAACTGGAGTCCACGCTGACGACGTATTGCGCGCCGGTGGCGACGATGGACTGACATTTCACATCGTCCATCGCCGTGGAGATGGCGGGGAACTTCACCGAAAAGGTGCCGCCAAAGCCGCAACAGGTTTCGGCCTCGGTCATCTCGACCAGTTCCAGTCCGCGCACGGCGCGGAGAAGCGCGCGCGGCTCTTGTTTCAGGCGGAGTTCGCGCAGGGTGTGACAGGAATCGTGGTAGGTCACTTTGGCCGGAAAGGTCGCGCCGACATCGGTGATGCCAAGTTTCTTCACCAGGAACTCGGAAAACTCAAAGGTGTTGACGCTGGCAGGAGGCGATGAGCCGAGCAGTTCGGGGTAGAAGTTGCGCACCATCGCCGTGCAGGAACCGGAGGGGGAGACAACAGCGTCATAACCATTGAATATCTCGCAGTACCGACGGGCCAGGGCGCGGGCCTCGTCCCAGTAGCCGGTGTTGAATGCGGGCTGGCCACAACAGGTTTGTTCCTCCGGGAAAACACACTCGATACCCAGCCGCCGTAGAACGCTGACCATGGCTTTCCCGACTTCGGGATAAAACTGGTCCACGAAACAGGGAATAAACAGCGCGACTCTCATTCTTCGAGGGCCACCGGGTTGGTGAGTTTCCCGATTCTCTCGATCTCAACCGTCACAATGTCGCCGAGTTCGAGATAGCGCGGAGGCGTGCGGGCCATGCCGACGCCGCTGGGCGTGCCTGTGAAGATGACGGTACCGGGCAGCAGCGTCGTGCTACCGCTGAGAAACTCAATCAGACGCGGCACGTCGAAAATCATGTCGCTGGTGTTGTTTTCCTGGAGGACCTCGTCGTTGACCAGCGTGCGGATACGAAGCTGGTTCGGATTGGGGATTTCGTCGGGCGTCACAAGGCACGGTCCCAGCGGCGCAAAGGTGTCGAACGATTTCGCCCGGCACCACTGACCGCCGCTGCGGCGTTTCTGCCAATCGCGGGCACTGACGTCGTTGCCACAGGTGTAACCGAGCACATACTGGAGGGCATCGGCGCGGGAGACGTTTTTGCAGCGCTTACCGATGACGACCACCAACTCGCATTCGTAGTCCACCTCGTCGCTGCGCAGGTGTCGCGGGATGCGGATCGGGTCATCCGGGTTCTGGACAGCGGCGATGTTTTTCATGAAGAGAACGGGAAATTCGGGAATGGGGGCGCGCGTCTCGGCGGCGTGCTGGCGGTAGTTCAGGCCAATGGCGAAGATGGCCACGGGAGAGACCGGTGCCAGCCGTTTCCGCACGTCGGCTCTTTCGTCGGTCAACCGCCAATCGCCGAAGATGTCGCCATCAATGCGGCGATATTGTCCGTCCGTCTGTTCTGCCGCAAATCCAATGCGTCCCTGTGAGTCGTGGTATCGGATTATTTTCATTCACCGTCAGGATAGCTGCCGTGGCGGCGTTTGACAAGCTACGGGCGAATCCCTTTTTTGAAGCCGTTAAAACCGTAGGGCGACGGGTGGTAGTCGCCGAGGATGTCCACATTGGATTTGTCGGGAATCTGTTGTTCCAAGCCCAATGCCCAGTAGCACGCATTGACAATGAGGCGCCGTAATCCCTCGTTCTGGAGATCGGTAGCAGCGCCCATCGTGGTGGTAAAGACGCGGTTGGCCGTGGCGGTCTGACGGATCCATGCCACCGGCATCATGGGGTTGTTGACCTCTTGCAGTTGCCCATCGGTCGTGCGCCGTTTCGAGTAATGGGCCGGCGGGTCATCAGGTTTCATGCCCTTGAGGACCTGTCCGCGGAGAAGAATGGTCGCATCGGCGGACGGATAGACTTCGTACACGTCGGTATCGCCGAAAACCTCGCTCACGCCGCGCAAGATGGGGTGTTCCCTGGCCGACGGTTCAATGACACCGCGTGTGGCCTCGAACTTGTGGCGTCCCCAGTGATTGACCCATTTTTCGCCAAGGAATTGTTTACCGAAATCGTTGAAGGAACGATAGGCACTGTGGGAGCCGAGGTGGAAAGCGTGGGTGCTCGTGCGCAAGGCGACAATCGGTTTGCCCGCGCGACAATAGTCGGCAAAGTGTTTCATCTGCTCATCGGGCCAGTCGCGGAACCGCAGGAGCATCACGCAAAGGTCGGCGGAATCGAGCGCTTCGATTCCCGGCTCGTTGTCCTTGGTGTTGGGGTCAATCTCGCCGGTTTGCTTGTTGATGGAGTACAACACCGTGCACTTGAAACCGTGCCGCTCCGAGAGGATTTTGGCCAACATCGGCAGGCCTTCCTCGGAGCGATACTCCTCGTCACCGCTGAGGAAAACGATGTGTCGGGTGGTCTCCACGCCATAGGCAACGACGATTCCCGCCAACCATACGGACAGCATTGTCACCTGGAGTCGCATGAGGAGATTTTACGTGTTCTCCCAGTTCCGTCAATGGCGGGCTTCTGAGTGTGGCGTTGACGGCAATGGCAGTTGCGCGTACTCTGTGCGCCGTTATGACGAAATCCGTGGCAATTTACGATACAACCCTGCGAGATGGCTCGCAGGCGGAAGGCATCTCATTTTCCAGCGCCGACAAGGTCCGCATTGCGGAACGCCTCGACGCATTTGGCGTGGACTACATCGAGGGCGGCTGGCCCGGCTCTAATCCGAAAGACATGGAGTTTTTTGACGCCGCCGCCAAGCACCGCTTCAAACACGCCCGCATCGCCGCCTTTGGCAGCACCCGCCGCGCGAACACCCGCGTCGAGGATGACCCGCAGATCCAAACGCTGCTGGCCGCCAACACCCCCGTCGTCACCATGTTCGGCAAAACCTGGCCGTTGCATGTCACCGAGGTTCTTCGCACGACGCCGGAGGAAAACCTCGCCATGATCGCCGACTCGGTTCGTTTCTTCAAAGCTCGCGGCAAGGAAGTCATCTACGACGCCGAGCATTTCTTTGACGGTTACAAGGCCGACGCCCGCTATGCGCTCGCCACGCTCAAGGCCGCCCAGGACGCTGGCGCGGACACCGTCACCCTCTGCGACACCAACGGGGGCAGTCTGGCAAGCGAAGTGGCCCGCATCGTTGCCGACGTTCGCCAACATCTGACCTGTGCCATCGGCATCCACACCCACAACGACAGCGGCCTCGCCGTCGCCAATGCGCTGGCCGCCGTGGAAAATGGCGCCACCCAGGTCCAGGGCACCATCAACGGCTATGGCGAACGCACCGGCAATTGCAACCTCACCAGCGTCATCCCTTGTCTCCTCCTGAAAATGGGCGTCGAATGTGCCTGCAAAGCCAATCTTTCCCACCTGCGGGAACTGTCGCTGTTTGTGGACGACCTTGCCAACGTGCGACCGGACATCCGCCAACCGTTCGTCGGCGCCACCGCCTTCGCCCACAAGGGCGGCATGCACGTCAATGCGGTTGAAAAAATCGCTCACAGCTACGAGCATATCCGCCCCGAACTGGTCGGCAACCGCCGCCGCGTTCTGGTCAGCGAACTCAGCGGACGCAGCAACATCATGATGAAAGCCCATGAGTTGGGGATTGACCTGAGCAAGGACACACCCGAAGTGCGCGACATCCTTCAGCAACTCAAGCAACTCGAACATGCCGGCTACGAGTTCGAGGCGGCCGACGCCAGTTTTCACCTCCTCATTCAAAAGCTGTTGAAGAAACACCGCCCCTTCTTCAATCTGCTCGCCTACCGGGTCATCATGGACCGTCACGGGGTCGGCGATCACAGTGTGGTGGAGGCCAGCGTCAAACTCGAAGTCAACGGCGAAGTCGTCCACACTGTCAGCGAAGGCGACGGCCCGGTTCACGCCCTCGACCGCGCCTTCCGCGGCGCGTTGACCAAGTTCTATCCGAGCATTGCCGATGTCCGCCTGGTGGACTACAAGGTTCGCATCATTGACTCCCAACTGGCCACCGCCGCTAAAACCCGTGTCATGATTGAATCCACCGACGGCACGGACATCTGGGGTACCGTCGGCGTCCACGACAACATCATCGAAGCCAGTTGGGAAGCCCTCGTGGACAGCGTCGAGTACAAACTTTTCAAGGACGAACAGAAAAAGTAATCGCACGGCGCGGTTCGGGTTCCCAACTTATGACCGGGCGAACACTTGCGTAGGATGACGGCAACATGTCCGACACCGTCACATTCCTCGGAACAGCCAACGGCCTCGCCAATGCCGAGCGCAACCATGCCGCGCTCCTGGCGCGGCTGGCGGGCCAAACCATTCTACTCGATGCGGGCCAACCCTGTAGCCAGACGCTGAAACGGCTCGGCGTCGGCTTTGACAAACTGGACGCGGTGGTTGTCACCCACGCGCACAGCGATCACATTGGCGGTTTGCCGATGCTGTTGCAATCCATGTGGCTCGACGGTCGTCGTCGTCCCCTGCCGATCTGGCTGCCACGGGCAACCATTCGCCCGCTGCGCGCCTGGCTGATTGCCTGTCATCTGTTCCCCGAACGCCTCGGTTTTGCCATTCGCTGGCGGCCCATTCCCTCCTGCATCCGCATCGGAAAGGTACGTATTCGCGCCGTCCGCAACACGCACCTCAACGCAACGCGACTCCGTTTTGGAAAACGCTATCCGCGAGCCGGCTACGAGGCGTTCTCTCTGCTGGTGGAAACACCCCGGTGCCGGTTCGTCTATTCCGCTGACATCGGCGCCGTCAGCGACCTCGCGCCTCTCTGTCGGGAGCCGCTCGACATGCTCATCACCGAATTGGCGCACATCACAGCGAAAGAACTCTCCGACTTCCTACGGACACATGACGTCCGCCGCGTCGTCATCACCCACATGGGGCGCGGACAGAAGTCTCGAATCCACGGCGCGTATTACGCCAACGACGGCGACACGTTACACCCACAACTGGCGGTCGAGTGATCGGTACTGGATGGCTTCGCTGATGTGGTCGGGCTGGATCCGCTCGCTGCCGTCAAGGTCGGCAATGGTGCGGGCAACCTTGAGGATGCGATCGTAGGCGCGGGCGCTCAGGTTGAGTTCCGTCATGGCCATCTTCAGCAACTCCTGCCCCTCCTCATCGAGTTGGCAATGCTCCTTGATCTGCTTCGGCGTCAAACGAGCGTTGCATTTCCCCAGCCGCTGGCGTTGCACGGCGCGCGCGCGCTCCACACGCGCGCGAATTGGGGCAGAAGGCTCGCCGGTGGCTTCACCCGCCATCTCCTTGTATTTCACGGCGGGCACCTCGATGTGAATGTCAATGCGGTCCAGCAGCGGGCCGCTGATCTTGTTTCGATACCGCTGAATCATCGCCGGCGAACACCGGCATTCCTTTTTCGGATCCCCGTAGAATCCGCACGGACACGGATTCATCGCCGCCACCAGCATAAAACTGGCGGGGAAAGTCATTGTTCCCGACGCGCGGGAGATCACCACGCGCCCCTCCTCCAGCGGCTCGCGCAACGCCTCCAACACGTCGCGGTGAAACTCCGGCAACTCATCCAAAAACAGCACGCCATGGTGGGCGAGACTGATTTCGCCCGGCGTCAGGTTCACCGTGCCGCCGAGCAGTCCGGCGTTACTGGTCGTATGATGAGGCGCGCGAAATGGACGGGTCGCCACCAGCGCCTGCCCCTTCGCCAACAACCCGCTGATGCTGTGAATCTTGGTGACTTCGAGCGCCTCCTCCAAATGCAACGGCGGCATGATGGTCGGCATACGCTTCGCCAGAAGCGTCTTTCCGCTGCCCGGCGGTCCCACCATGATCACATTGTGCCCGCCGGCAGCGGCCACTTCCAGCGCCCGTTTGGCCGATTCCTGGCCTTTCACGTCCGCAAAATCCACTTCATAGCGTTGTTCCTGCTGGAAAATCCGACTCGGATCCTCCCGCATGGGTGCCAATTCGTGTTTGCCAGACACGAACTCGGCAACCTCGCGCAGGGTGCGCGCCGGATACACGTTCAACCCGGCCACTACCGCCGCCTCCGCGGCGTTGTCGGCCGGCACAATCAGCCCGCGTTTACCCTGGGCACGAGCGCAGAGCGCGATGGGCAGAACGCCATTGACGGAACGGACCTCGCCGCTGAGCGCCAGTTCGCCAACGATGACGTAATCACCAAGCTGCGGCGCCGTAATCTGCTCGGTCACCGCAAGAATCCCAACGGCAATCGGCAGGTCAAAGCTTGGTCCCTCCTTTTTCACGTCGGCCGGGGCAAGATTGATCGTCGTGCAACCCATGACGAACTTGTAGGCACTGTTGTGGATGGCGGTGCGGACGCGATCGCGGGACTCTTTGACGGCGGCATCGGGCAGGCCGACGACGATCACCGACGGTTTGCCCATGCCGGAGTTGACCTCAACTTCCACGGGATAGGCGTCTATCCCCAAAACCGCGGCAGAATGAACTTTGGCCAGCATCGTTCCCTCAATACATGTACGGTTCGCTCATTTCAAACGCATCCTGAATCAGGCGGATGTCGTCCGGTTTTCGGGTGCCATGTTGCATGAGAACCTCGACGATGTCGAAGCGAAACTTGACTTCGGGATATCGCAGGCGCCGCAGGTAGTCGAGCGCAACCTTGCTGATATGGCGTTGTTTGGTTCTGTCCACCGCCTCGCTCGGCGCGCCGAAAGCCTCGTCCACGCGGGTTTTGACCTCGACAAACACCAGCCAGTCACCGTCGCGACAAATGAGGTCAATTTCGCCGGACCGGCTGCGAAAACGTCGCACGAGCACCTTGTAGCCCCGCCGCCGAAGGTAGCGGGCGGCCCATTTCTCGCCGTGTTCGCCCAGTTCAAGTTTCGGCGACGACGGTTTCCGATCCCAGCGAGAGCAAATCCATTTGAACAGGTTCAAGCGCATGGCGAACAGGCGCAAAAGTGCGGCGGTGAATGGGACAGGGGCCGAACTGTTCGAGGGCGGCGAGGTGTTCGGGCGTGCCATACCCCTTGTGAGCGGCGAAACCGTACTGTGGATATTCTTTGTCCAACTCCACCATCATGCGGTCGCGGGTGACTTTGGCAATCACGCTGGCTGCCGCGATGGAAAAACTTTTGGCATCGCCACGAATAATCGCGGTCTGTTTTGTGAGTATCGCCCGACAATGGTGTCCGTCCACCAACACGTGATCGGGCTGAACCGACAGGCCGAGCAACGCGACGTGCATCGCCCGTTCAGTGGCCCGGAGGATGTTGTACTGTTCGATAACCTCGACAGAGGAAATACCAACAGCCCAGATGATGCCGGGATGCGCGGTCAGTTCCGCGTAAATCTCCTCGCGTTGTCGCTCCGTAAGCTGCTTGGAATCATTGAGTGTCTTGTGACGAAAATCACGCGGCAAAATGACCGCCGCCGCCACCACCGGTCCCGCCAGTGGGCCGCGTCCTGCCTCGTCCACGCCGGCGACGACGGTGGCACCGTTACGGTACGCCTTTTTCTCGTAGCGAAGCGTCGGCATGACAGCGCATTTAGCCTGTCGTCGCCCGCCCTGTCAAGCCGCCGCGGGGTGAAAAGGAATGGAGCTGTCACCCGACACCTCACCCCGTATGGAATTCACGGGGCGCGATCGTTTTTTTGTTTTTGGCTGCCTCCCACGGGGACCTGGGAGTTTGCGTGGAATTTTACACCCATTTCCCGCAGGAGTGGTTGGGAAAAGAAATTGGCTCCGCAGGTAGGACTCGAACCTACAACCTAGTGATTAACAGTCACTCGCTCCACCATTGAGCTACTGCGGAACCGTCAATGAGTGCGGGTTTATATACCGGCAATGCCGAGTTTCGTCAACTCCTCTCGCGTGCGTCGAGCATCGGTATGATGGATACCATGGATGCCAACCGCCTGGGCGCCCTCGACGTTGGCCAGGATATCATCAATAAACACCGATTGAGCCGCCTCCAGGCCGAAACGCTCCAGCGTCAGCTCATAGATGCGGCGATCGGGTTTCAACAGGCCGACTTCATGCGACAAGATCAATCCTTCAAATGTCTGCATAAACGGGTAGCGGGCCAGGATGAAATCCATGTGGATGGGATTGGTGTTGGACAGGATGAACCGACGGTATCGTCCCTTGAGTTGGGCGGCCAGCGCAATCATCGCTTCATCCCCTGTGAAAATGTCCGACCAAATCAGGGCAAATTCTTCATAGTCGCCGTCAAACCCAAAATCCTGCGCCATGAGACGATAAAACTCCTCCTTGGTTTTCAGGCCGAGCGACAGTTCGTGCGCAAAGGGCATCGTCACCATGTAGTCATCCAACTCGCGGCGGCTCCGTCCCGTGCGGGCACAGAATTTGTCCGCCGCCAGGTCCCAGTTGAACGGCAAAAGAACGTTGCCAAGGTCGAAGATTATCGCGTCCATAGCTTTTTCAGTTGTCCGGGGGTAAGGATTCCGCGCTCGGTGATAATGCCCGTAATGTATCGGGCGGGCGTCACGTCAAACGCGGGGTTGGCCGCGCGCGCCCCACGTGGCGTCACGCGCACACCGCGAATGAAGTGAACCTCGTTTTCGTCGCGCTCTTCAATGGGAATGGCGTCGCCACTGGGGCAATGCGGATCAATCGTCGAGGTGGGCGCGGCGATGTAAAATGGGATTCCGTTCTCTTTGGCGAGAACGGCTTTTTCGTAGGTGCCAAGTTTGTTGGCGGTGTCACCGTTGATGGCAATGCGGTCGGCGCCGACGATGCAGAGGTCCACCTCACCGCGCCGCATGAAATAACCGGCAGCGTTATCGGCGATGACCTTGTGTGGAACACCTTCGTTGAGCAGTTCCCAGCTCGTGAGATTTGCCCCCTGACAGCGCGGGCGCGTCTCATCCACCCAGACAAAAACGCCGCGCCGTTTGCGGTGTGCGGCATAAATCGGGGCGGTGGCGCTACCCCAGTCAACGATGGCCAGCCAGCCGGCGTTGCAATGTGTGAGCACGCGCGCGTTTTTTGGCAGTAACGGCAACCCGATTTCGCCGATGCGTTTCATTCGCTCGACATATTCGTCGGCAATTCGCCTCGCCACGGCAACCGCCGTGGTAGCGTCGCCCGCCTCGATCAGGACGCGATCGAGCGCGTGTTTCAGGTCCACGGCAGTTGGGCGTGTGGTGACGAGCGTTTCGTAGGCTTTCGCCAGCGAAACGCCTTCGAGAAACGCCTGTGCCATGCCGTAGGCAGCGGTGGCGCCGATGGTGCCGGCGCCGCGAACGGTCATGTTGCAGATGGCCTCGGCGGTCTCGCGGTGATTGCGCAGGCGTAGCAGTTTGAATCGGTGCGGTAACAATCGCTGGTCAATCACCACCACATGGCGGCCTTCCATCCATACGGCCCGATACGGTTTTCCACGCACATTCATGAGCGGGATTGATAGCGTGCCGTTGGTTCGTTTGCAATGCAACTTCACGGAAAAGAGCGCACATCTGAAGCGCGCGCAGGAAGTTCTTGACAGTTTGGGACAAACTAATGCCAAGCTGATAACAAAAGGCAACTCGATGATTCGACGACTGTGGAATAGCTTTCTGGTGACTCAGGCGCTGTGGGGACAGCGACGGCTGCCGTTTTCGTCCCGTGAGCAAATCGCAGCCGAACGCGACCGCCGTGTTCGCAACCTTGTGCGCTTCGCCGCACGGCACGTGCCGTTTTATCGCCAATGGTTTGCCGAAAATAAAACCGAGCCGTGCGCGATTCGCAGCGCTGGCGATTTGGAGCGCCTGCCGCTGTTGCACAAGTCAGAAGTCCAGGCCGCCCCGTTGCAGTTTCGGGCAGAGAGTGCGCGCGATGCCGTCCTGTTCTACACCAGTGGATCAACCGGCCGTCCGCTGCAAGTGTGGCATGACCGAAGCTCGTTGTTGGCCAACATCGCTTACGGCGAACGCGAACGCGCCCCGCTGCTCCGGCTTTGTGGCGGCGCATTTCGTCCACGGGAACTTCATGTGACATGCGAAACGTCCACACTGAACAAAGTCACCGCCTTCTACGCGCAGAACTTGTGGCGCCCGGTTTCGCCTCTTCGCCTTATCGTGTCGGTGATGCGACCGCTGGAGGAAATCGTGGAAACAGTCAACCGCTATCAACCCGACTTGTTGTTGGCGTATGGTGCATGGGTCAGTTGGTTTTTCAAAACCGTGGCCGCGCGGCGTCTTCAGATCCATCTTCCCAAGGTTGTCGTGTACGTAAGTGAATCCCTCTCGCCTTGGGAACGTGAGTGGATCGAGCAGGAGTTTGGCATACCCGTGCTGTCTCGATACAATGCGGTCGAATGTTTTAAAATCGGCTACTTTTGTGAGCGCCGGCGCGGGTTTCACATTCATGAGGACCTGTGTCACGTGCGCATTTGCGACGAGGCGGGGCGAACCCTCCCCGACGGTCAAACAGGGCAGGTCGTAATCAGTAATCTTGTCAATCACGGCACCGTATTGCTGAACTACTGCCTCGGCGACACGGGAAGCTTTTCTCCGGAACCCTGTCCTTGTGGACGGACGTTTCGCCTGCTGAACGAGTTGGTGGGACGGGTCCACGATTTCATTGTTCTGACGGGCGGTCGTCTGCTCCACCCCTTCGAGGTTACCCAAGTAATCAAAGTGGATCATGACGTGCTTCAGTATCAACTGGTGCAACACCAGTTGCAGCAGTTCACCCTGACGCTGGTGACTGTTGACGAGGCCGCTTTTGAGCGGGCGAAAACACGGGTGCTGCCGCGTCTGCGTGCGTTGCTGAGCACGGAGTCTCGCATTGATGTTCAGCAGCGACGGGATTTCTTCCGTGAACCGGCCGGAAAATTCCGAGCGGTTTTATCACATTGCCCACAGCCAAACTGATACCTGTGGATTTTTCAAATGCGCGTGGGCTTTTCTCCTGTTGACCAGCGCCGAGAGCGTTCAAAGCCGACGCCGGCCAGACAAGGCTTGCGAGAGCGTCACCTCGTCCGCCGCTTCGAGGGCGCTGCCGACAGGCAAACCAAGGCCGATGCGAGTCACGGTGACCCCGAGCGGACGCAGGAGATCGGCCAAATAATGCGCGGTGGCTTCGCTTTCGACTTCGGCACCAAGCGCAAGGATGACCTCGGCGGGTTTTTCCTGTTTGACGCGCTCCATCAGTTCGGCAACGCGCAATTGTTCGGGACCGATCCCGTTCAGCGGGGAAAGTCGCCCCATCAAGGCATGATAAACCCCTTTGTGGATTCCAGCGCGCTCCAAAAGAAGGATATCGGCAGGACTTTCGACGACACAGAGGCACTGCGAGTCTCGACGCGGACTGGCGCAAATCTCACACGGGTCAAGCTCGGTATAACCGCCGCACCGAGAGCAGTTACGAATGCGTTTTTTTGTGTCGAGGATCGCCTGCGCCAGTTGACGGCTCACCTCCGGCGGGGCCTTCAACAAATACAGCGCGATGCGCTCAGCGCTTCGTTTACCGAGCGACGGCAAACGGGCCAGTTGCGCCATCAGCTCTTGAACCGGCTTTGGATAATCCACGCTCGCTATCTACTCATTCCCGCGCACGAACGCAAGCTCGCCAGCATGACGGTTTTGTTTGGCAAAACCCAAAAGCGCCGCTACGATTGTGTTCCATGAAGCGAACTTTTGTCTGGCCGTTGTTGTCGTTGGTCCTGTTCACAAGCGTTCTTCTCGCAGCGGGTCCCGACGGTCCCACCCCCTATCCGAATCCCAAAGATCCGTCAGCTTGGCCCGGCAAAGGTCCCATCCGTCTTTTCAACTGGATGGATGGTCACCGTCAACGATTCTGGAAAGCGCGCACCACGGATCAAGGCAAGATTGTTTTCGTCGGCGATTCCATCGTGGAAAACTGGAAGATCAACGATCTCTTTCCCGGTAAACCCGTTGCCAATCGCGGCATCGGCGGTGACGTTTCGCGCGGCGTGCTGTTCCGTTTCCAAGAGGACGTGTTGGATCTGCATCCCAAAGCCATCGTGCTCGAAATCGGGAGCAATGATATCAGCGCGGACGGTAAACTCGACGAGTTGCTCTTCAACATCAACGCCATCCTGGACCTGGCTCACAACGCCAATCCAGCGACGCCCGTCATCCTGTGTGCCATTCCGCCCAAAGGAATCCCCACCGACGGGCCAAAAGCCGTCTCACCAGAACTGGCCATGTACTTGAAGCGTGTGTACGCCAATGTCCCAAAAGCCAATGCCGAGCTTGCCAAGATTCCGGCGACCAGAACGAATATTCGTTTTGTGGATTTCTACACGCCATTGCTTCTGTCGGATGGAAACGTGAACACCGCTTTGTTTTCGGACGACCAGGTGCACCCCAACCCCAAAGCCTACGAAAAACTGACCGCGATTCTCACGGCGACGCTTACTGACGTGAAAGCCTTCTAAACGTCCCGTCCACCCGCTCGGCGTCGTCGCAACAGCCTTTTGGGCTCGGCTCTACAGTCCCAACCCCGGCGGGAGGTTCATGCCGGCGGTGAGTTTGCTCATCTCATCGTTTTGGGTCTTTTTGGCGAGTTCGAGGACGTTGGTTACGGCGCCGAGGATGAGGTCTTCGAGCATTTCGACGTCGTTGGGATCAACCACTTTGGGATCAATCTGGATGCGGGAAATTGTGCCGTCGCATTTTGCGGTCACTTTGACGGCGCCGCCGCCGGAGGTGGCCTCGACTTCGCGCTGAGCGAGTTCCTCCTGGACTTTCTGCATTTGTTCCTGCATGCGCTGTGCTTGTTTCAGAAATTTGCCTAATCCGGCCATATCTATTTTCTAACCTCCACAATGGTTCCTTTGAATATTTCCAGTGCTTTTTTGATCAACGGGTCGTTCCGATACTCTTCCAAGCTCCGTTTCATCGGTGGTCCGGGTGGCGCGCTTGTTTCTGCCGCCCGCGGAGGACGCGGCGCCGTCGGAACCGTCGTTTCCGTCACTTCAAATTTTACCATGACATTGGCGTGCAGTTTTTCCTTGAGGCGAGCTTGGAGCAATTCGCGGTTGCGCGGGGTGTCCACAAACTCGCGTTGGGCGGCAAACTCCGGGTCAAATCCAACGGTTAGCACTCCGTCTTTCAGTCCGAGCAGTCGGGTGCCCACCAGTTGTTTTTGCGCGAGGGATGAAACTTTTCCGAGATGATCCACCGCGTATGCCCAGGCCTCGGAGAGGGAGGATGGCGAGGCGGATGCGGGATTTGAGGGCGGCGTTGCGTGACGCGGGGCTGAAGAGGCGCCGACGGGCGCCGAATGGTCGAGGTGTCCTTTCAATTCGTTCAATTTTCGCAGGACACCGTCAATGCCTACCATTTGTCGGGCTTTGATTGCGCGGACGATGGCGATTTCCAGGAGGACACGTTTTGAGAGCGCATATCGCAGTCGTCCTTCGGCGGCAGCCAGGGCGTCCATGATTCGGAGCACAGCGTCCGAATCAATTCGTTTGCTCTGTACCGTCAGGCATTCCAACTGCACATCGCTCACCTCCAAAAGTTCGGCAGCATTGGCGCCCAGCGTTACCACAAGGAGATTGCGAAAATGGTCCAGCAGGTCGGCCAGGAGGCGTTGCAGGTCTTTGCCGGCCTCGTCGAGTTCCTTGACGATCTGGAGGGCTTTGTTGGTTTCGCCGTCAAGAAGCGCGTCGGTCAGAGCGACCAGTTTGTCGTATCCCACCAGACCGAAGACCTGGAGAACATCGTTTTCCTCGATTTTGTTCCCGCAAAACGCGATCAACTGGTCCAGCGCACTCTCGGCGTCGCGCAACCCGCCCTCGGCGCCGCGCACAATGGCGTCCAGAGCGGCATCGTCCACCGTCACTTTTTCGGCATGGGCGATTTTCTTGAGGTGCTGGAGCAACAGGTTGGAGGGGATCCGCCGCAAATCGAACCGCTGACAGCGGGAGAGGATGGTGGGCAACACTTTCTGCGGCTCGGTGGTGGCAAAGAAAAATTTGATGTGTGGCGGCGGTTCTTCGAGGGTTTTCAGCAGCGCGTTGAACGCCGCGTTGGAGAGCATGTGAACTTCGTCAATGATGTAGATTTTGTACTTGCCGTGCGCCGGCGCGTAGCGGCAGGTCTCGCGCAGTTCACGTACCTGTTCGACGCCGTTGTTGCTGGCGCCGTCAATTTCCAGCACATCAAGGGAGCGGCTTTCGGCGATCTCACGGCAGGAGGCACACTTGTCACAGGGTTTGGTGGTCGGTCCTTTGGCGCAGTTCAGGGCCTTGGCGAAGATACGGGCGATGGTGGTTTTTCCGACACCGCGCGGACCGACAAACAGGTAGGCGTGAGCCAGGCGGTTCTGTTCGATGGCATTCTGGAGCGTGGTGGTGACATGTTGTTGTCCCACCACTTCCTCAAATTGTTGCGGGCGCCATTTGCGCGCCAGGACTTGATATTGTTCTGACATCGTTGTGGAAAAAATGGTCGTGCACCCCGAGTTGACAAGCCGCGCCGGTTTGCGCGCGGCGGTTCAAGCTCCCATCAGGCACTCCGACGGCACATGGCACATCCCGTTTACCGTTGCTGTCTTCCGACCCTGGCGGGGTTTGCGGGCAACCATTGCATCGGACCCGATGTTCAACGCCGCCCCGCCGTTGCTCGCCCACACGGCCGCCGCGTCGGGGGATTCCGCCCAGCTCAAGCGGGTTGCTGGCCATCCCGACTTTCGTCGGGGCGAGGGAACCGCTAACTCCCCGCGTAGCACGACCAATTGTAAAACAACCGAAACCCACTGTTTCTTTCGCGCCTCTTATACAACAACGCGAAGCCGAATCAACCAGAATTCGGACGCCGACGGTCGCCCGCCCGGTTTTCCTCCCGTCACATGTGTTTGATGATCTCGTCGCCGAAACGGCTGCACTTGACCTCGGTGGCGCCATCCATAAGACGGGCAAAATCGTAGGTCACCGTCCGGGCATTGATGGCGCCGTCCATGCCCCGGATGATGAGGTCGGCGGCCTCGGTCCATCCGAGGTAACGCAACATCATCTCGCCGCTAAGCACGACGCTGCCGGGGTTGACGACATCTTTGTTGGCGTATTTCGGCGCGGTGCCGTGGGTGGCCTCGAAAATGGCGTGGCCGCTGAGGTAGTTGATGTTGCCGCCGGGGGCGATGCCGATGCCGCCCACCTGCGCGGCGAGCGCGTCGCTGAGATAGTCGCCGTTGAGGTTGAGGGTGGCGATGACATCGAATTCCGCAGGTCGGGTAAGAACCTGTTGCAACGTGATGTCGGCAATGGCGTCTTTGATGACGATGCCGTTGGGCAGTCGGCACCAGGGGCCGCCGTCCATCTCGACGGCGCCGAATTCGCGTTTGGCAAGCGCGTAACCCCAGTCGCGAAAAGCGCCTTCGGTGAACTTCATGATATTGCCTTTGTGGACGAAGGTGACGCTTTTGCGTTTGTTGGCAATGGCGTACTGGATGGCGGCGCGGATGAGGCGTTCGCTTCCCTCGCGGGAGACCGGTTTGATGCCAATACCGCTGGTTTCGGGGAACCGGATTTTTTTCACGCCCATTTCCTGTTGGAGGAAACGGATGACTTTCGCGGCTTCGGGCGAACCGGCGGGCCATTCGATGCCGGCGTAGATGTCCTCGGTGTTTTCGCGGAAGATGACCATGTCCACCTTTTCCGGGTGTTTCACAGGCGACGGGACCCCTTTGAACCAGCGAACGGGGCGGAGGCAAACGTACAGGTCGAGCAATTGGCGGAGAGCGACATTGAGGGAACGAATACCGCCACCGACGGGGGTGGTCAGGGGACCTTTGATACCGACGAGGTAGTCTTGGAACGCCCTGACGGTGTCATCGGGAAGCCAGTTGTTGAATTTTTTGAAGGATTCTTCGCCGGCCCAGACTTCGAGCCATTCGATTTTGCGGCGGCCGCCGTAGGCTTTCTGGACGGCGGCGTCAAAGACGCGGACGCTGGCGGCCCAAATGTCGGGTCCGGTGCCGTCACCGCGGATGAAGGGAATGGTTGGGTTGTCGGGAACGATAAGTTTGCCGTTTTGAATGGAGATTTTGGCCATGATGGTATTCTCCTAACCGCTGTGGCGGATGTGAACAATGTCGCCGTCTTCCACCACGTAGTCACGGCCTTTGAGCAAGAGTTTACCGGTTTCCTTGAGGTGGACTTCGGCGGCATGTCCCGTGTTGCCTGCGGCGATCAGATCGTTGTATTTCATGACTTCGGCGCGGATAAAACCGCGGGCGAGATCGCTGTGGATGGCGTGGGCGGCTTCGACGGCGGTGGCGCCGCGGCGAATCGTCCAGGCGCGAACCTCGTCTTCGCCGGTGGTAAAAAAGCTGATATAGCCGAGCGCTTTGTAGAGCAGGCGCGTGAGGAGGTGAATGGCAGGTTCCTCGACGCCGAGGGCGGCAAGAAATTCCGCGCGTTCTTTCGGGTCCTCGATCTGGGCGACTTCGAGTTCAAGCTTGGCGTTGAGGTGGCATGTAAGCGCGTCGGACGGTAAAGCAGAGGGCGTTGTCTCACCGCAGTTGATGACCGTGACCGAAGGTTTCAGCGTGAGGAACTGGAGGGAACGAAGGCGTTTTTCTTCGCCTTCGGCCCACGGGTAGTCGCGGAGGAGTTTCCCGGATTCGAGGTGAGGTTTGAGGCGTTGAAGTAGATCGGCTTCCTTGGCGCGATCGTCGTCGCGTTTTTTCTTCTGGTCTTCGGCGATGCGTTCCAGTCGTTTTTCGATGAGGCTGAGATCGCTGACAGCCAGTTCAAAATTCATTTCGGCAATGTCGCGCGACGGGTCCACCGAGCCTTTGGGGTGAAAGACGGCGGGGTCTTCAAAGGCGCGAACGACATGGCAAAAAGCGTCCATTTCCTTGAGTTTGTTCAGCCACTGGTCGCGTTGTTTCGGTTCGTGCGGCGGGGCGGGCGCCAACGTGCATTCGATTTCGGCGTGTTTGGTCTTCTTCGGGTTGTACATTGCCGAGAGACGGTCCACGCGGGGGTCGGCGACCTTGACGGTGCCGATGTGGTATTCGCCGGGACGGCCAAGGAGATGGTCCAGCCCCATGCCAGTCAGCAGGGAGAAGACGGTTTTTTTGCCGGTTTGCGGCAGGCCGATCAGGGCGATTTTCATTTACGCCTTGAGGCTGGCGCAGAACGCCGCGAGGCGGTCGAGGCCTTTCTGGATGTTTTCCATCGAGCAAGCGTAGCTGAGTCGGATGTGGTCATCGGAGCCAAAAACGACACCGGGAACGGCAGCAACCTTTTGCTCCTCCAGCAGACGTTCGCAGAACCGGATGCTGGGAAGACCAAACTGAGAGATGTTGGGAAGCATGTAAAACGCGCCCATCGGTTTGACACAGGTGATGCCGGGGATGCTGGTGAGCTTGTCGTACATGGACTGGCGGCGCTCGACAAACGCGCGATGCAAGTCGCTGATGAAACTCTGGTCGCCCTGGAGAGCGGCGAGGGCGCCTTTCTGGGCGAAACTGGTCGGGTTGCTGGTGGAGTGCGACTGGATGGAGTCAATGGCCGCGGCAATCGGCTCGGGAGCGGCAATGTAACCCAGTCGCCAGCCGGTCATGGAGTAGGCCTTGGAAAAGCCGTTAACGGTGATGGTGAGGTTGTAGATTTCCCTGCTCAGCGACGCCAGGCTGATGTGCGGGGTGTGATCATAGGTGATTTTTTCGTAGATTTCGTCGGACAGCATCAGGATGTCTTCTTCGAGGGCGACTTCCGCGAGGGCCAACAGTTCTTCCTTTGTATAAACGGCGCCGGTGGGGTTGTTCGGCGAGTTGAGGATGATCAACTTTGTCGCCGGAGTCATGGCGTTGCGAAACTCGTCGGGCGTGAGTTTGAAGCCGTTGGATTCCTGAGTCGGGACAATGACGGGCGTGGCATCGGCGAGTTTCACCATTTCCGGGTAGCTCAACCAATAAGGCGAGGGAATGATGACTTCGTCACCGGCGCCGCAGGTGGCGAGGATGGCGTTGTAGCAGGAGTGTTTTGCGCCGCAGTTGACGATGATCTGGGAGGGATTGTAGTCGAGGCCGTTCTCGTTTTTCAGTTTTTCGGCAATGGCGGCGCGCAGTTCGGGAAGGCCACTGGAAGGGGTGTATTTGGTAAATCCCGCGGCCAGAGCTTGAGCGGCGGCGTCCTTGATGTGTTGGGGTGTATCAAAATCGGGTTCGCCCGCGCCGAGATCGCAGATATCAACACCTTCGGCCTTGAGTTTCTTGGCCTTGGCGGCAATGGCAAGTGTCAGGGAGGGGGTCAGGGCAGCAGCACGTTGGGCTAATGGGTTCATGGGGTATGGCCTTTTTTGGGGGTTCAGAGTTTGCAGTTGTAAAACTTCTCGACGAGCGGTTTCAGGTTGTTCTCGCGGATCTTGATGATCTCCATCTCGCGTTTGGCGTTTTCCACCGAGTCGCTGGCATGGGCCGCGTTGACCATCATATCCTGCCCCAACTCGCGTCGAATGGTGCCGGGAGCGGCTTTGCGCGGGTCGGTGGCGCCAAGGACGCCGCGAATCTTGGCAACGGCATCCGCTCCTTCGTACACCAGCGCGACGATCTTGCCGGGATCCACAGAGGGTTCAAGGTCGGTCATGGCGTGACCGGTCATGAAATTGACGATACGGTTGAAATGATGTTCGGCCGCCAGCGGGGCGAGCATGGCGTCCAGGGTTTTCTCGGCCTGTTCGGGCAAGGCGAACCCGAATTCCTTTTCCAGCAAGGCTCTGGCACGGGCACCGGTGACATTGTGGTAAACCGACTGCAACACGGGGCGAACCGGAGCGTAAAACTCGCGCGCTTCGTCCACGCTCATGTGGTGAACCTTGATGGCAATGATGTAGAGACCCGTGCGCGAGATCAAGTCCACAATACTGCCAGGACGAGCGCTGGGAAACCGAAAATTATCCGGCTTCAGCAATACCAGGGTCTGCTGGATGTTAGCGTTCTTCGGATGGCGGATGACATGTTCGAGGTAGCCGCCATCTGAGTCGGAGTATTTGGCCCAGATTTTCAAGCGTTGCTCGACGCATTCCGCCGAGGGCGCCGCCAGTACGGCCGGCTCGAAGTAACGGACTTCATTGTCGGGACCGAGGATGAAATCGCCGTAGGTGTCGCGGATGGTTTCCCCCGCCATGGCGCGCCCCGGCTCAATCCGTCCGACCGCTGCCCGAATCTTTTTCGCGGCATCCTCGCCACGAAACACCAGCATCATGACGCGCCGACGTTGTCCGGTCGAGGGGTCGGGGGCGTAGTTTTCCAAGATATACTGGCGGATGAGCGTCTGGATTTTGCGTTCCTGCGGGTCAGAGGATGAGACAATCACGGAAGCGTATTCCTCCGCCAGTTCGCGGCTGGGGGCAAACATCCGCGCTGCCACCAGATTGAGTGCCGTGCGGGTGAACAAGCGGGCGATGACTCCTCCCGTGCGCGATTTGTAAATCGTGTACGGATTGATCAGGACATACGCCAGTTCGTCGCGACCACTCATGGGAAGGCTCGGCGATTGACTCAGGCTTTTTTCTCGGGTGCCAAGATGCGGAACAGTTTCGTGCCGCAATCCGGGCAGACTCCCTGGACGGCGGGACGCCCGTTTTTCATCGTCACCTGTTCGGGTTTGGCGATTTCCTTCTTTGCCTTGCATTTCACACAATAAGCTTCAGCCATAATGTTTCTCCTTTGAAAAAGTCGCGGCATCTTAGTGGCCGACAGCCGAGGCGTCAAGCGTTGTGTCCGCTTGTTGCCTGTGATAGGATTTGTCGCATGAAATGTCTTTTGGGTATCGCTCTCATGGCGGCGCTTCTCGGTGCCTGCCGTCGAGATGTCGTCGCCCCGGAACAAAGTGTTGCCTATCAACAGGCCCGCCGTGGCGCGGATGCGGGCGATTGGGCCACCGCCGCGGGGTTCTACCGTCAGTTGCTCGACGAGCATCCGAAGTTTGCTCGGGGGCATTTGGAGCTTGCCCTGCTCTGCGATGAGCGGCTCAACGATCCCATTGCCGCCATCTATCATTATCGCCGTTACCTCGAACTCGAGCCCAATAGTGACAAACGTCGGGTCGTGGAGGATTTTATCGAGCGCGCCAAGCTTTCACTGGCTGCCAAGCTGCCGCAGCCCGGCAGCGTGGATGGCGGCGAGTTGTTGCGCCTTCAGAATCAGAATACGGCATTGGCCGGTGAGAACGCCGCATTGAAGAGCAAACTGGCCGAGTATGAAGCCCTCCTGCATGCGCCCGCTCAGCCGGCCTTGACCAATGCCGCCGTGACGCTCGTCACAAACCCACCCTCCTCCATCACGGTCAAACCGCGCATTCATGTGGTGCAGAAAGGCGACACGTTGTTCTCGATTGCGACCCGTTATTACGGCTCGCCCGCGGGTTGGCAGAAGATTTACCAGGCCAACCAGTCCGTCCTACCGAACAAGGATCAGCTCAAAATCGGCCAGCAACTGACGATTCCGTAAGAGCGGGCTTTACTTTCCCTGCGCCTCTGATATTCTGCGCCAACAAGGAGGTTGTGTTTTTATGAAGGAGGGGGAAAGCAGTTTTGTGTCCGTTTTGCCGGCACCCGACAACGCCGCGGAACTCTCCGTCGTCGAAACCCCGACGCAAAAGGAGGAGTTGGACCGTGAGCTTCAACAAAAACGCGAGCAGCTCCTGCTGTTGCGTCGTCAACAGGAGGAACTGGAACGCCAGAAGAACGACATCGAGGAGCTTCGACGCAAGCACGAGGAGTACGCGCGCGGCAAGACCGAAATGATTGACCAATTCACGCGTGGTCTTGTGTTGCTGGAGCGCGAACAGGTCGAAGCCCAGCGGCGTGTTGAGTTGTGCATGGCCACTCGCCAGTCGTTCCGCGAGCATCTGGAAAAACTCCACGCCCTTCGCGATGACCAGTGGACCAGCGCCAATATCCGCGTCGAACTCAGCGCTGCTCTTGGCGTGATTGAGAGCGCCCGCATGGATTATCACGGTGCTTGTGCCCGTCTGGACTGTCTCAAACCGCCAAGCGCCGCCGCCAAAGACGCCTCGTCTGCCGGCACTGGTGTCGGCGAGTTTCGTCGCTATGTTCGTCTTGGTTTCGCTGCGTCGCTGCCTCTGATCGTGGTTGGCACAATCTGGTTGATTGTTTTCCTTCTCGCCAAACGCTGATGTTGCCCCGCAAACCCACAACCCCCATTGACCGCGCCATTGCTGACGTCGAGCGGCAGATTGCCGAATTGGAGCGTCAGATGCGTCAAACGTCCGTTTCCATCTCCCCGACGGCCGTTTCCGAATCCTCCTCCCTGATGGGGACGTTGAAACGATGGCTTCAGCCGCCGCCGCGTCGTTCCCCTGCCCCACCCCGCCCCGCTCGGCGCGACCTTTTCGATCTGCCGCTCAATCCCGTCAAGGAACTCGACGTTGGCGTTACCCCGTTCGAACAACAACCCGACCTGTTCCGTTCCGCCAACAACGCGGGAAAACCCGCGTCCAGCTTTTACACTGGCACCTTGAAACCGCGTCTCCCGCTCAAACATGTCCAACGCCAAAACCGACACCGATTTTATCTATGGCTTGTTCTCGGCATCGTCGCGCTCGGAGCGCTCTGGTTGCTGGTGCGGTAAACGTGCGCGTTGAGTGGACATCCCGCGGCGTTTGTCGGGTCAAATTTGTCCGTCAGCGTCCACAAGGACGACTTCCTTATCATCTTCAGGAACAACTGGATCGCTATTTTGCGGGCCAACCGGTTCGATTCCGTGTGCCGCTCGACCTCCGAGCCGGCACGTCTTTCCAACAAAAAGTCTGGCAGGCATTGCGACGGATTCCTTATGGCCAGACCCGTTCTTATGCGTGGGTGGCACGACAAATTGGCTCCCCGAAAGCCGTACGGGCCGTCGGCGCCGCGTGCGGGGCGAATCCCGTGCCGATTCTGATTCCATGCCATCGCGTGGTACGCAGCGATGGTTCGTTGGGGGGCTTTAGCGGGGGGCTGGCACGGAAACGGGCACTGTTGCGCCTTGAGAACGCTGGTACTCCTCCAAAGCCTTCGGCATGAGTTGTTGGAGCTGGGCAATGCGCACTTCATCCACGGGATGCGTGCTGAGGAAGGGCAACGGTTTTCCTCCGTGTTCCCTGCTGTAGGCGGCAAACCGTTGCCACATCTCGACCGACGGACGCGGATCGTATCCTGCTCGCGCCATATAAATCAACCCCATGTGATCCGCCTCCAACTCCTGTTTGCGAGAGTGCGGCAATTGGATGCCGATCTGAGCGCCCAGCCCATAGGCGGCAGCCAGCGCTTTCCGAGTGTTTTCAGCCTTGTTCTGGGTGGCGGCGTCGAGAACCGTTCCGCCCACCTGCAACAAGAGCGCCTGCGACATTCGCTCCGCGCCGTGCCGCGCCACGGCGTGCGCGACTTCATGCCCGACAATGGTTGCCAGCCCGCTCTCGTCCTTCGCAATCGGAAGGATGCCGGTATAAACCCCCACCTTGCCACCGGGCAGACAAAAGGCGTTGACCTCTTTGGACTCAAACAACACAAACTCCCAACGCGCATTGGGAATGTCCTTCTTGGCCGCGGCGGCAATGCGTTGCCCCACCCGCTGCAATGTGGCATTCCACGCAGCATCCTTGGAAATCGGGGTGTTTTTCTTGAGCTTGTCAAACTCGCTCAACCCCAACGTCATCTCCTCCTGGGGCGACATCAACAACAACTGGGAACGTCCCGTGATGGGAACCGTGGAACAGGCGGACAACCACACAAGCAACGGCAGCAACACCAGAAGGTAACGTTGTCGTTTCATGCCTCCAGAGTAACAAAACCTCGGCCTCTCGCAAGCGACAAGATAACGGCCAGAAAAACCTGTTGTCGGAGGCGGTCGAATCTGCGATAAGTCTGCGCACTTGGAGGATTTCATCGTGTTACATCTTCGTTATGATTTCAACAACCTGATGGCAGACCGCGTGGGCGACCACGGGATCACCGACGCCGAACTCAAAAACCTGGCGCCGAAAATTCAAGCAGCTTGGGAAGCGGTGGAGAAAAACCCGCCCGGCTTCCGCAAATTGCCGTACAACACCCGGCTGGCCGACGAAGTGGACGTGCTGGCCAGCGAGATCGCCGAGCGATGCGAAAACTTTGTCGTCGTCGGCATCGGCGGCTCGGCGCTGGGCAACATCGCCCTGCACTCCGCCTTGAACCACCCCTGCTACAACGAGCAACTCCGCCCCCCTCGCCGGGGACCGCGCCTGTTCGTACCGGACAACGTGGACCCCGATCGCATCAACGGCCTGCTCGACGTCCTGGACCTCGACGACACCGTCTTCAACGTCATCACCAAAAGCGGCGGCACCGCGGAAACCATGAGCGAGTTTCTCGTGTTCCGCGACGCCCTGGCTCGCAAGGTCGGCGAAGACCGACTTACGGAACACATCGTCATCACCACCGATCCCGAAAAAGGTGAATTGCGCCAGATCGTCCAAAAGTTCGGCTACCCGTCGCTGCCGATTCCGCCGGACGTGGGCGGACGATGGTCCGTGCTCAGCGCTGTCGGCCTCCTCAGCGCCGCCGTCACGGGCATTGACATTCACAAACTGCTCCAAGGGGCGGCGGAAATGGACAAGCTTTGCAAGCGTTCCGACAAGCTCTGGGAAAACCCGGCCCTGACCGGCGCGGCGCTCCATTACCTAATGGACAAGGCCAAAGGAAAAAACATCCAGGTGATGATGCCCTACTCCCACGCGCTGCGCGATGTGGCCGACTGGTTCCGCCAGCTCTGGGCCGAAAGCCTCGGCAAACGCCTGGACCGCGCCGGCAAGGTCGTGCATTGCGGTCAGACCCCCGAAAAAGCCGTGGGCGCCACCGACCAACACTCCGTCATGCAACTCTACATCGAAGGCCCCTTCGACAAGGTGGTTACTTTCCTGACCGTGGACGAGTTTGCCACCCGTTGCGAAATCCCGCACGCCTTCCCCGAATTCGAGGCGGTAAAATACCTCGGCGGCCACACCCTCAACGAACTTCTCAATGCCGAAGGCAAAGCCACCGAACTGGCGCTCACCCAAACCGGCAAACCCAACTGCGCCATCCGCCTGAAAAAAGTGGACGAACGCACCGTCGGCGCCCTGCTCTACCTGCTCGAGATGCAAACCGCCTACGCCGGCGAACTCTACAACATCAACGCCTTCGACCAACCCGGCGTCGAACTGGGCAAAATCAACACGTACGCCCTGATGGGACGCAAGGGTTTCGAAGCCAAACGCAAGGAAGTCGAACAAGCCGCAACGTCAGACCCCCGATTTGTGGTGCGCACATGACCGACGCCGAAGTCCTACAGATATTCCGCCAAACCCAGGCCCTGCTAAACGGCCACTTCCTGCTGCGCTCCGGCCTGCACAGCCGCCAGTATTTCCAGTGCGCACTCGTGTTGCAGTATCCACGTCACGCGGAGAGACTCTGCGCAGCATTGGCAGCCAAACTGCCGAAAGCTGACGCAGTAATTTCGCCGGCAATGGGCGGTTTGTTTGTCGGACACGAGGTCGGTCGCGCCCTCGGATTGCGACACATCTTTGCGGAAAAAAACGCCTCCGGTGCCCTGGAATTGCGTCGCAACTTCACCATCGGTAAGGGCGAAAAATTCCTCGTGCTCGAGGACGTCATCACCCGTGGAGGACGGGCGCAGGAAACCATCCACATCGTCCGACAACACGGCGGCGAGGTGGTCGCCGTCGGCGCCCTGGTGGACCGATCCGGCGGGCGAACTGCCTTTGAGGTGCCGCTGGTCAGCCTGTTGAAACTCGAGATCGAAACCTTTGAACCATCCTCATGTCCCCTCTGCAAGGAAGGAATACCGGTTGTGAAACCGGGCAGCTAACACTATGGTCAGTTGGATCCTCAAAAAGATTCTGGGCAGCAAAAACCAGCGCGAACTCAAACGTCTCTGGCCGTTGGTGGCCATCGTCAACGACTACGAGAAACAATACCAATCACTCACCGACGAGCAACTGCGCGCCAAGACCGACGAGTTCCGCAAACGTCTCGCCGACGGAGAAACCCTCGACGACATCCTTCCAGAAGCCTTTGCCGCGGTGAAAAACGCCTGCCGTCGGCTTTGTGGACGCGAATGGATGGTGCGCGGCCGTCCCTACAAATGGGACATGGTGCCATTTGATGTTCAGATCCTCGGCGGCATCGTCCTGCATCAGGGCAAAATCGCCGAAATGGCCACGGGCGAAGGCAAAACACTGGTCGCCACCATGCCTCTCTACCTGAACGCCCTCGTCGGCAACGTCCACCTGGTCACCGTCAACGACTACCTGGCCGCACGCGACTCCGAATGGATGGGTGAAATCTACAAGTTTCTCGGCCTCACCGTCGGTTGTATCCAACACGACCAGCCTCCGGCGGTGCGCCGCGCACAATACGCCTGCGACATCACCTACGGCACCAACGCTGAGTTCGGATTTGACTATCTGCGCGACAACGGGATGGCCACCAGCGCCGAGACCCAGGTACAACGCGGGCATTGGTACGCCATCGTGGACGAAGTGGACTCGATTCTGATTGATGAAGCGCGCACCCCGCTCATTATCAGCGGCCCTTCCACGGTTTCCTCCCACCAGTTCGACCGTTACAAACCCCAAGTGGCCGAACTGGTCCGGGCGCAAACGATGCTCTGCAACCGTCTCATCGCCCAAGCCAAGGAGTTGATCGAAAAGAAAGACTCCGGGAAAGACGACGACGACCGCCTGGCCGAGGCGGGACGCCTCCTCTACCAGGTCAAACTCGGCATGCCCAAAAACAAACAACTGCTCAAAATGCTCGAAGAACCCGAGAACCGCCGTCTTCTCGACGAAGCCGAGCTAAAGGTCCTGGCCGACAACACCAAAAAAGAACAAATCGCCCTGAAAGAAGAGTTGTTCTTTACCATTGACGAAAAACAACACGAAACCGACCTCACGGAAAAAGGCCGCAAATTTCTCAACCCGCAAGACCCCGACGCTTTCGTCATCCCGGACCTCGTCAGCGCATTGCAGGAGATTGACACCCTGAATATCCCCGCCGACGAAAAAGAAATCCGTCGCCAGCAAATCCAGCAGCAGTTCGATGAGCGTAGCGAAAAAATCCACAACATCGCGCAACTGCTGCGCGCCTACTGTCTTTTTGAGAAGGACGTCGAATACGTCGTCCAGGATGGCAAGGTCGTCATCGTGGATGAATTCACCGGGCGTCTCATGCCGGGCCGACGCTGGAGCGACGGACTGCACGCTGCCGTGGAGGCAAAAGAAGGCGTCACCATCGAACGCGAGACGCAAACCCTCGCCACCATCACCATCCAAAATTATTTCCGCCTCTACAAAAAACTCGCCGGCATGACCGGCACCGCCGAAACCGAAGCCACCGAGTTCCAAAACATCTACAAGCTCGACGTTGTGGTCATCCCGACCAACCGTCCCTGCATCCGCGTGGACGAAAACGACCGCGTTTACAAGACTCGCCGCGAAAAATACAACGCCATTATTGACGAGATCATCGAGCGCCACGCCAAAGGGCAACCCCTGCTGGTCGGCACCGTCAGCGTCGAAGCGAGCGAAGTGCTCTCGCGCATGCTCCAGCGCAAGGGCATCCCTCACAATGTCCTCAACGCCAAATACCACCAACAGGAAGCCGAAATTGTCGCCCGTGCCGGGCAACGCGGCGCCGTCACCATTGCCACCAACATGGCCGGCCGCGGCACCGACATCAAACTCGGCCCCGGCGTCGCCGAACTCGGTGGCCTGCACGTCATCGGCAGCGAACGCCATGAGGCACGCCGTATTGACCGGCAGTTGCGCGGTCGCTGCGCCCGCCAGGGCGACCCCGGCAGTTCGCGGTTTTATGTGTCGCTGGAAGACGATTTGATGCGGTTGTTCGCCAGCGGACGAATCGCCAACATCATGGAAAAGCTGGGAATGAAGGAAGGCGAGGAGTTACAGCACCCGCTCCTGAACCGTTCCATTGAGACCGCCCAGCGACGCGTCGAAGAACACAACTTCGCCATCCGCAAACACACGTTGCAGTACGACGACGTGATGAACAAACAACGCGAAGTCGTCTACGGGTTCCGCAACGAAATCATCCGCAGCGACAATCCCCGCCAGGCCATCTTCGACATCATTGAGGAGGTCACCGAAACTCACATTGCCGCCTGCTGTCCGGAAGATCAGATGTCCGAGGAGTGGGACATCAAGGGACTGGTGCGCTGGGCCAACCACGCTTTCCCCATCGGCCTGCGAGAAGACCAACTGCTCAACAAGACCGCCGACGAACTGAAACAGCTCATTCTCGACAAGGTTCGTCGAGCCTACGAAGCCAAGGCGGCGCACGAGGACCCCGAAGCGTTGAAAGCCATCGAACGCCTCATTGTACTCAACGCGCTCGACCGTCTCTGGCAGGAACACCTTTACAACATGGATCAGCTCCGCCACGGCATCGGTCTGCGTGGTTACGGACAGCGCGATCCGCTCGTCGAATACAAGAGCGAGGCGTTCGCCATGTTCGACGAGATGATGGCCAACGTGAAGGATGAGATTGCCGCCAATGTGTTCCGCTCCGCCAGTTCACTGGCTGCCTTTGAGAATTTCCTGCGCGCCCTTCCGATGCAACTCAGCGCTCCCGAACTGACCAGCGGCAGCGCCTACCAACACAGTGGCGGCACATCCGCCGCCCCGACCGCGTCGCGCGGTGGCGATCTGGTCGAAGAGGCCATCGAGAGCGTGGCAACTCCGGTGCGGCGCGAGGCTCCCAAGGTTGGGCGCAACGAGCCGTGTCCTTGCGGAAGTGGAAAAAAATTCAAACAATGCTGCGGAAAGCATGTCTGAGTCGTCTCCTTCTCCAACATGGAGCGCTCGGTTGTGGCAACTGAGTTCTCGCTGGTTGCTTCCGATTCTCACCGGAGTGTTGATGGCGTTGAGCTATCCGTCATTCAACATTGGAGAATGCGCCTGGATTTGTCTGCTTCCCCTGTTGTTTGCAATGGAGGGAGGCAATCCTCGTCAGGCGTTTTGGCGCGGTTATCTTGCCGGGGCGGTGTTTTTTGGGATGACCATTTGGTGGACGGTACACGTGACGATCCTCGGAACCGTCGCGTTGATCGCTGTGCTGGCGTTGTATTTCGGCGCGGCTGCCACCGGGTTTGCTCTTGTCCGGCAGAAAACGGGAGCCGGTGATGTGTTTGTTTGGAATCTTGTGTATGCGTTGGTGGGTACGTCATGGTGGGTGACGTTGGAGTGGGTTCGAGGTCATTTTCTTTTTGGTGGATTTGGTTGGAATGGCATGGGCGTCAGCCAACACCAAACGCTGCCCCTGATTCAAATTGCCAGTATCACGGGCGTGTATGGGGTTTCGGTGCTGGTTGTTTTGGTGAATTTCGGGATTTATTTTACCGTGCGCCGTTTTCTTGGCCCGGCGATGGGCGAATCGTCCATGCGACGTCTGAGTTGGGAGTTGTACGCCGTGGTGATTGTCTTGTGCGGCGCGTTTCTCTACGGGCTGGACATTCTTCGCAAGGAACCGGCGACAGCCAGAGGGCTGCGTATCGCGCTCATTCAGGGGAATATTCCTCAGTCTCTAAAATTCGATCCAAATCAAAAACCGATGGTCCTTCAGCGATATCGCGCGTTGACGGAAAAAGCGAGTCTTCTGAAGCCGGAATTGATCATCTGGCCTGAGACCGCCCTGCCGGATGCATTGCGGTATGATGCGGATTCTTACGGACTGGCCACCAACATGGTGGCGCGTGCCAATGCCTTTCTGCTCACCGGTAGTATTGACATGGCCGCCGGCAAGACAGGGATCGAGCATTTCAACGGCGCGGTTTTGATGGGCGCGGACGGGCGGTTGCTCGGTCTTTATCATAAAATCCATTTGGTGGCGTTCGGCGAATATGTTCCTCTGCGCAAGATTCTGCCCATTTTCAAGTATTTCACCCCCATTGACGGCAGTTTCGAACGCGGTCAGGCTCATCACATCTTCCACCTGCCCAACCTTCGATTTGGCACGGTCATTTGTTTTGAAGACACTCTACCCGACTTGTACCGGAAATTTGTGAAACAAGGGGTGGATTTCATGGTCAACCTGACCAACGATGGTTGGTTCAAGGAATCGCCCGCCGCCGAAATGCATCTGGCCAACGCCATTTTCCGGGCCGTGGAGACGCGACGCCCTTTGGTGCGATGCACCAACAATGGTGTTACGTGCGTGGTGGACGAGTATGGGCACATCAATCCCCGCCAACGCCTACCTCTGCACCAGGAGGGGATGTTGGTTTGCGAACTGGCGTTACCTCATCAGATGGAAGTAACCTTTTACACGCAGCACGGCGACTGGTTGGTTGGGTGCTGCGCGCTCATCAGCGCTGCCGCCATGGGGTGGTTCGCCTGGCAGGCCCGTTCAGGCTCTGTCAAAACCCTTGCATTTCATAAAAACATGGGTGTAATGTAGCAGACGTTGGGGCCAAGACGTCCTGAAGTTGGTTGTGTCAGCCGAGACCCGTCTGTAAAAACATGATTGTATCTCGTTCAAGTAGTTGGCCCCGCAAGCAAATGCTCTTGGCGTTTGCCGATGCTGTGTGTACGGCATTGGCCTTGTTATTGGCCGTTTTTCTTCGTCTCGGAACCGAACAAGGCGTCATTTATCTTCAGGAGCACACTTCAACAGTCATCACCACCTGGTTCATTTACATCCTGGCGTTCTATATTTGTGGTCTCTATGAAATGTCGGCGTTGCAACGACCGGGTCGGATGCTGACCACCGCCGTGCTAGCTGTCCTGCTTGGGTCTGTCCTGACCATCGCCTTTTTCTTTGCCACATTTTCCTTGCAGATGGGGCGCGGCGTGTTTCTTGGGTTCGCCACATTTGTGTTCATCGCCGTGGTGGCAAATCGGCTTTCCTACGCCATTGCCACTCGTCGGGGTTTCCTTACCCAACGATCCCTGATCATCGGTACCAACGGTGAGGCCCGCAAGACAATCGAACTGATCCGCAAACACCCTCATCACGGGATCCGTGTTCTGGGGTTGATCCACTGCGGCAATGACCGCGAAAAAGTGGGGCAATTCATTGACGACTACCCCATTCTCGGCACGATTGAGTCGCTTGATAAATTCGTTCAACTCTACGATATCGAACGGCTCATCCTGGCGACCACCCCCGACGAGGAACCCATTCTTCTCAAACGCCTCCGCGCCTTCCGCTATCGTGGCATTGCCATTGTGGATTTTGTCACGCTTTATGAGGAACTGGCCCAGGAAATCCCGCTCGATCACATCAACGATGAGTGGCTTTTCATGGCTTCCCTCAGTAATTCCCGCATCCATATCCGGCGCCTCAAACGGCTTACGGATATTGTGGTATCGTTGTTCGGCCTTATCCTGACTCTGCCGGTGGCCGCTTTGACCGCCCTGCTGATCAAGCTCACCAGCCGCGGTCCCATTCTGTACCGTCAAGAACGTCTCGGACGCGACAGTGTGCCATTTACGCTTCTGAAATTCCGCACCATGATTGCCGATGCCGAAGGCCAAACCGGCCCCGTCTGGGCTACCGACAACGATCCCCGCATCACTCCCATTGGCAAGTGGCTCCGCAAGTCTCGCATTGACGAAATCCCGCAACTCATCAACGTCCTCCGCGGCGAAATGAGCCTCGTCGGCCCGCGTCCGGAGCGCGCGGTCTTCATTGCCAAACTCTCCGAACACATCCCGTTTTATGAGGAGCGGCTTTTGGTGCCGCCGGGAATCACCGGCTGGGCGCAGGTTATGGCTCCCTACGCCGCCACCATTGAAGACTCCCGACGCAAACTCCAATACGACCTTTACTACATCAAACACATGTCGTTTTTCTTGGACATTTTCATCTTCCTAAAGACGATCAAAACGGTGTTATTCGGGCGGGAACGAAAAAAACAAACCGCTGCCGCGCCTCGGCAAGAGTTGAAAACAGAAACCATTTACCTCGCTCCCGCCTCCCTCCCCACCGACATCCCTGCCCACAAAGGGCAACACCTGGCCTGACGGCATTTTCCGTTATTATCTCCTCGATTTTCGGCTCGTTACCGTTATTTTCGTTCATGTCGTCATGAAAGAATATCTCGATCTCGTTCGTCTTGTCCTTGAAAACGGCACTTGGAAACCCAGCCGCACCGGCGTGGACACCATTTCCTATTTTGGTGCCTTCTACCGCGTGGACCTCGCCCAAGGATTCCCGTTGCTCACCACCAAGGAAGTCAACTTCGCCGCTATGCTCCATGAGCTTCTCTGGTATCTCTCCGGCGAAGACCATATCCGCAACCTCCGCCGTCACACCAAAATCTGGGATGCCTGGGCCGACGAAAACGGTAATCTCGACACCGCCTATGGCCGGTACTGGCGACGGTTTCCTCATCCCTACCAGGACGCCCACGGCAAATGGCACGTCCGCGAAGTGGACCAAATCCAATACGTCATTGACACCCTCAAAAAGGAACCGACCAGCCGTCGTCTGGTTGTGACCGCCTGGGAACCCGGCAACGCAGAGACCAGCAAGTTGCCACCGTGTCATTACAGTTTTGTATTCAACGTCCAGGACAACCGTCTTAACTGCCATCTTACCCAGCGCAGTGGCGACATTGCCCTTGGCATTCCCTTCAATCTCGCCTGCTACGCCACTCTCACTCAGATGATCGCGCAGGAAACCGGTCTCCAGGTGGGGTATTTTGCCCACACCATCGTGGATGCCCATATCTACACAGCTCGCCCCGGCAGCGGCATGGAAGAATACGACCATGTCCCCGGCCTCAAGGAACAGCTTTGCCGCGAACCGCGCCCTCTCCCGCGCCTGGTAATTGCCAAGAAACCCTTCCACGAACTGCGCTTTGAAGACTTCCGCGTCGAGGGTTACAATCCGCATCCGAAGATCAAATTTAAAGTCGCCGTATGAAGATCGTCATCATTGCGGCACTTGCTCCTGACGGCACTATCGGTCACCAAGGCCGACTGCCCTGGCATCTCCGCGAAGATTTGCAACACTTCAAAAATGTCACCATGGGCCATGCGCTCATCATGGGACGCAAAACGTACGATTCCATTGGCAAACCGCTTCCCGGGCGTCGCAACCTTGTTCTCACCCGCGGTTCGCGCATTCCCGGTGTCGAATGCTTCGCCAGCTTGGAAGCAGCTCTGAATGCTTGCAACACAGAAACCACGGTCTTCATCATCGGCGGCGCCGAGGTGTATCGCCAGGCACTACCGTTGGCCGACACGCTTTTGCTCACGTTTGTTCATCAAGACATTCGCGGCGACACCAAGTTCCCCGACTACGATCGTTCGCAATGGCGCGAACTCGCTCGACGGAATGGTGCGGAGTGCGATTTTGTCGAGTACGAGCGGGTCAGGCGTTCGTCCTGATCTGGAGGCCGTAGAGACGGGCAAAGACTTTTGCGTGGCCGGTGAAATCGCCGCAGTACAAAACCGGGTGAGGCCCCGCGTACACATTGCACACATCCGGCACGCCTTCGATGTCCAGCAACACCCGTGTGGCGCAACCGCCCGTGGGCGGACAAGATGGCGAGGAAACCACCCGACCACGCCATGCGTCCAACATGCTTTTGCCGGTTTGATATTTGCAGAGCGTAGCGACCTCGCCTGAAGGCCATTGGACATCGAGCGCCAGCGTTTTTGGCATTTGATGGAAAAAGGGACGCAACCGATAGGGCGCGTCTTTCCCCTCGGCTCCATGAAGTTTCGTGGTACAGGTGCAGTGCGCTCCAAAATACTGATTGCGTTCCGTATCGAATTCGGGATTGTGCTGAAAACCACCGCGTCCGAACAGGCTCGCGCCGAGCATCAACGTGAGAGAGGCATTCAGATCGTTCTCGCAACCGCACGGGATCAGGCGCCCGTTGTTGATCGCAAAGCTCAGGCAGGGTTTGCGATGTTTGAGGAACAGACATTCAATGGTGATGGCATCGGCCTCGTAGCGTTGGAGGAGTTGTCCGACAACCGCATGGGCGCGGACCGCATCGAAAAATGCCGCTTCCTGCAAATCCGTCACCGAAAGAGCACGCTGACGAACCGAACGGGCAAGCGCGCGGTCCTCATCAGTCAACGAGTACTTATCAAACATCTCGTTGAAATACGCGGTGGGAATGCCGTGAATCGCCAATCCAAAGAACGCCTCTGAATCGTCCGCCTCTTGGGTCAGCTTGCCCGACACGCGCAGCAACCGGCTCTGCGACATTCGGATCCTGGCATGAACGGCACGCAACCCGCGCTCCAACGCCTCCCAGTTCTCGATGGAGTGGATGTATTGCACACGGGGCGCCGTCCGCAGATACGACGGCGGTAGTTGGTGATTTGCGCCGACAGGTTGATAGACAATGATCGGCCCCTTGTAGGCATCGAGAATGGGTTTGAGTTTCGGGCTGAAACTGTTCCAAAAATTGACAAGCAAAAGAGCGTCCGGCCTGGATTGTTCAATTTCACGAAGAAACGCCTGAATGGCAGCCTCGGTATAAAGCGGCTTCTCGTCCAGCTTCAACGTCAAATCGAGTCCCTGGCTGATCTGATGGAGGCGTTCCACAAATTTGATCTGTTGTCGCTCTGGCTCGAACTGATTGCCCGGCCATGTAAACCACTGATGCTGACACCAATGATCCTCGCATTTACCATCCAAAACAACCTGCGCCGGCGGATAGAAAAACGCCCCACGAACCAAGCCGGGTTTCTTCTTGCGGGTCGGGCAAAATACACTGGTCAATGTCGTCCACTGAGAAGCACAGCCAAGGGGGAACGCGGCCACTGCGGCCAGCGTGGCAGCGGATTTCAGAAAGGCACGACGATCCTGCATGTAATCCATGTTCATTTTCGATCTCCTTTCCGTGAGCCTGACATTTGATGAATCTCCGGTTCTTCCACTCCATCAGCCTGTCTGAAGTTCAGAAAATGCTCCTGATCAATGAACAGAAGCAAGAAAATTGCGTCTCAGACAGCGACGCTTCTCTCTTACCAGCAAATCCCGTCTCCTATCCCCTCCCAGTTTGCAACGACGCATCCCCCAATGAAACATCGCGCTATTGACAAGAGCATTGCTACTTGCTAAAGGGCAACCGGGTTCGATGAAGATAACTTTTGGGACAATCATGGTACTGGCACTCTGGATGGCCAGTAAAACTGTAGCTCAAACCAATATCGCCCTCGGCAAACCTGCCACCGCGTCCTCGGAGGAAAAAACTGAACGCGCCGCCTCAATGGCCAACGACGACAACCTCTGGACCCGTTGGTCCGCCAGCAACGGGAGCAAAGATCAATGGTGGCAGGTCGATCTACAGTCGCCCACCCAAATTGCCGCCTGCGAGATCACTTGGGAAAAGAACGGACAACCCTACCAGTATGTTATCGAGGGATCGCTCGACGGACATACTTGGGCGATCCTCAGCGACCAAAGCGCCAGTACCGACACACGCCAGACACGCCTGCACCAGTTTCGCACTTGTTCCCCGCGCTATGTCCGAGTACGCGTGACAACCTTGCCCCCGCATTGCTGGGCAAGCATTTACGAGGTCAAACTCTTCGCTACTGTCCCCCCTCCACCTCCTGCCGCTCCCGCGGAAACGGCACCGGTTGCAACCACCAATAATACTACGCCCTCATCCGCACCAGGACTGCAACTCGGCGACACCGAACTCCAACCCGGCAAAATCACCCGCATTCAAATGCCTCTCTCGGCCTCTGCCTGGACATTTGCCAAAAGTCTACCTGTGACCAGCCTTGACCGACGCGACAATGTTCACGAACGATTGCGCGACGACCAGCGTCCCGATCAAATCGAACTGGGAATCGCCGTGCCCGCCGGCTTCGACCCGCGTCGCAGTTGGCCCACCCTGATTGTCAATGTTTCCGGCGACACTCCCGGCAGCATTCGCCACATGAACTCATACTACAAGCCGGCCACCGAGGCCGGTTGGGTTGTCTTGGCCACGGATACGGTGCCGGTCGGTAAAGGTCCCACCGACGTAGCGGCGATGCGTTGGGCGGCGATGCAGACCGCATTGGAATATCTGCACAAACAATGGCCCGCTTCCAAAACGTGGCGCTATGTCTGCGCCGGTTTCTCCGGTGGCGCCAAGATGTCGGGGTACTTCGGCGCACTGATGGTGAAGAACGGATACAACCTTATCGGGATGTACTTTGTCGGATGCAATGAGGATATGGCCTCCGAAGGTATCAAACTTTACAATCCCCCCGTTGATCGCTTCAAAACCGCGGCAGTCTTCCTCAGTACCGGCAACGCCGATAAATACGTTTCAGTAGCTCAGTTGAAGGCCGTGTGCGACTCGTTGAAACGGCGCGGTTTTACCAAACTTCGCACGGAAAGTTTCGAAGGCGGCCACACCGTTCACCAACCACACATCAGCGAAGGATTGGCGTGGATTCTGCAACAAGCGCCTGCGCCCGCGCCCGCTGCGCTGGGCACCGTCCCCGCTCGCGGTTCCATTTCAGCCCCAACAACAGCCAGCCCCATCCCAGTGACTTTCACCTATGAAAACCCAAAAGCCCGCGCTGTCTATCTGGCTGGCGATTTCAATCGTTGGAACGCTTTCGCTCTACCAATGCAGAAAGATTCTTCGGGCGTGTGGACAATCACTGTTTCGCTTGTTCCCGGTCGTGTGCAATACAAATTCGTCGTGGATGGCGTTTGGGTGGCCGATCCGTCCAATCCCGAAAAAGGCACACTTGGTCCCGGTGGACCCTCGTCAGTGAGAATGGTCAGCCCTTAAACCGCCGACTCTTCGGCCACTCCAATCGCACGACTCCCGTGCGCGTCCAACAGACACCCATTTCGGTCACAACACCGCGACGCTGGATTACTTTTTCTTCTCGGCGGACGGCGGCTTTTCACCGAGCAATTTCCATTCGGCAAATTGGAGACAGTCACCGCCGTGATTGGCTGTGATTTCGAGCCGATAGATATTGTACTCGCCGGGCCGTGCGATTTTGAAGAGACGCGACACCTCCCGTTCGTCAAAAGCCTGGTTTGTTTGGGCATCAAGCGGCTCCCAGGCCTGACCGTCGTTGGAACCGAGCAGCTTCCAACTCTTGGGATCACGATCCGGATGATCTTCACACGCCGTGATGACGTAGGCCGTCACCTTCTGTTTTTTGTCGTTGTTAAACTGGTACTGGAGCCAGATGGTTTGTCCTTTGAGGCAGAATTTTCCTCCCTTCTCAAAGACTTTTTCCGGGCCTTCATTGGGGAAGCCCGTTGCGCTGGCCGTCACCGTACCCTTGCCTTTACCGCTAAGAACCCGATAGGCGGAAAGATCCAATTCGGGTGGGGGCGGCGGCCAAAAGTCGTTCGGAGTCGAGCGAGGCACTTTTTTCCAGACATCGTTGGGGTCCCAGCTCATCGTGGCAGCCAACAACTGGTCCGCGGCAAACAAACCGGCAGCGCAGAGAATCGGAAAAACGATTGGTTTCATGGTCAGGCTCCTCAATACACCCGGTATTGTTTGCGAATCAGTTTTTCGGCTTCGGGGGCGTTGAGCGGTTTCATGTTTGGACCGTCCCAAAGGATTTTTTTGCCAAGCCGGATGGCAAGGTTGCCCAGCAATACCATCTCGGTCAACGGCCCCGAATGATCGAAGTTCGAGCCGGGTAACGGGCCACCCTTGCAACCGGCGATCCATTCCTTGTAGGGGCCACCAGAGACACGGGGAATGGTTTTTTCGGGACGTTTGAACTCTTTCATCCTTGACTCGGGAATCAATCGCGGGCTTTCACAGTAATCGCTGGTGTCCATGATCACGCCGTTGTCGCCGATGAGCATCTGCCCCCCCTTGGAGAGCTTGCGATCCGGCTCCAAATCTTTCGGGCGCTCCGGCAGTTTTCCCCCGTCATACCACTTCACAGTGACCGGTGGCAGATTACCGCGCGCGGGGAACTGATAGGTGATAATGGACCATTTGGGTGGAGATTCTTCCGTGCCGCCTTCCGACTCGGCTTCGACACTGATCGGATATTTCAGATCCACCGCCCAGAACCCAGCATCCATGATGTGACACCCCATGTCGCCCAGCGCGCCACAACCGAAGTCCCACCAGCCGCGCCAGTTGAAGGGGAGATAGCATTTGTTATAGGGACGATCGGGCGCAACGCCCAGCCAGCGGTTCCAATCAAGCGTCGGCGGCGGTGTCATCGTTTCCGTCGGGCGGGTCAACCCTTGCGGCCAAATGGGGCGATTCGTCCAAAAGTGAATCTCGCGCACGGGACCAATGACGCCGGCCTGGACCCACTCTTTCAACAGGCGCGTGCCTTCATTCGCGTGCCCTTGGTTCCCCATCTGGGTAACAACGCCGTATTTGCGGGCCGCCTCGGTCAACACGCGCGCTTCCCACACGGTGTGGCTGAGCGGTTTCTGAACATAAACGTGTTTGCCCATCTGGATGGCCATGTAGGCAATCGGGAAATGCATGTGATCGGGCGTGGAGACAACGACAGCATCGATCTTGTCATTCATCTCCAGCAGCATCTGGCGATAGTCTTTGTAGAGTTTCGCCTGCGGATGCTTGCGGAACGAGGCCAGCGCGCGTTGTCGGTCCACATCGCACAACGCCACGATTTCCTCGCTGGCAACTCCGTCAATGTCCGATGCCCCCTTTCCACCGCACCCGACACAGGCAATTCGCAGTTTGCGATCGGGTGGACAGAACTTTTTCGGGGGAATAACAGGCGCAGTTTGATTCGCCGACAACGACCGGATTCCAGGCAAGCTAAACGCGGCGGCAGTGGCTCCCGCCAGTTTGAGGAACTGTCTGCGATCCATCCCTACTTCAATCTTGGGGAATGACATGACGCGCGTTTGCATATCGCAACGCTGCTCAAGATACAAGCATTTCTTCAGCCCTTGAGCAGGGTCACATCCTTGATCCAAATCCTGCCCGTAACGGGCTTTTTGAAAATGAATCCGGTCGCAACGACAGCGAGATTCAAACGGATCAGATCGGGTCTCTCACCCCTCTTCAGAAAAAACGGTATCTCGCAGGAAACCCACTCATTGGAGCCGGTCACGGTCTGATTTAACCCCTTCGAGAAAAATTCTCCGCGCCCCGGCAGCCGACACCACATTTCCAGGTACGCCTTGCCGGTCAATCCTTCGGTTTTGAGCCTGGCCCGATAGAGGACAGTACAATTCTCAACCTCCGGCTCTAAAACCTCAAACAAACGAAACGTCTGCGGCTGTCCGCAGTTGACCAACCAAGCGTCACCATCTACCACCATGTCTTTTGTAATCGCGGGATCCATCGTGTTGAAGGCTCTCAGGACGGTTGCCATGATGTTTCCTTTCATTTTGGGGCGACACTCTGGACATCAAGTCCGCCCGAATTCAATGTCTCAAGCTGTTCTATCGGTTTTGACGGATCAAACCGCGCCCGCAATACCAGAGCCACCTCTTTGCCACGTAGAGTCAACAAAGTGCAGATCTCACCCACCTTCGGCGTCCATTGCCCCTTGGCGTCCCAGGTGGACGATACCGGCTCTCCGCCAAACGGATCGCTTATCCATGCCCCGCCCCGGACGCCGCCTGGTTGCCAGTCTTCATTCCATTCCCACCGCACCTTCCCCAGCCCGCTGGCGCCAAGTTTTTTTCCATTCAGAAGTTTGTACTCAAAATATCCATCCAACCCCTTACCCCGTCCCGGCACATACCACCGTCCACGAGTCAACGGCGAGAGCGCATCCAGCATGTCGTTACGCCGACATTCCATCCAGATGCTCAACCGACAACCCACCGGCCCGACAAAATGATAGCGAAACGACCGATAGACTTTCTCCTCCTCATCGTCACCTTCGGATGGCGCTGCGAGAATGGTTCCCGACAATGCCTCGCCGCCATCCGTCGGCAACTTTTTCTTTTCACCACAGCCAATCGCGGTTGTCAGGATACAAATAAATACCAACCCGACGGCTCCATCCGATAGGAAAAATGTTGTCATATTTTTTACCTCTCATGGGATGTTTGCATTGCCATCACCGTCCCACCGACTGCCATTGACATAACAAACCAACGACGCGCCGCACCAAACAGAAGCAAAGGGGAGTTGGATTGAGCGCCCTGACGAAAAGACCAACGGTTTTGTTCCGTGGCAGAGAAACAGAGGTTCGGTGCGCCAGATGTTACACACGGAGCGCCTCCTGACGACGGCACGAAAAACAATCCCAGTGTCGGTGCCCCACCGTTTCCCTGTCCACCCACAACACGACACGCGAGCGCGCCGCGACAAACCGCCACGCACCAGGCAGAACCGTGTCCCGACCTTGTTCGGACTCTGCCATACATGGGCAGGCAGAATACCAAAAAAGCTTCCGGTCTGCACTGAATAAATTGCACAACAAAAGTGTCTTTGATTTTATGAAACGCATCCTTCGCGTCAGCCGCCGCTCGTTCCTCAAGCAAGCACTTGTCGCCGGCACGGCGTTCACCTTTGTGCCGCGCCACGTCTTCGGCGCCGAGGGACAGCCACCTCCCAGCGAGACGCTTGGCGCCGCGCTCATCGGCTGCGGCGGACGAGGCCCCGGCACCTACGACACGATGAAAAAAAGCCTCGAAGAGGCCGGTTTTGGTGTGACACAACTGGCGCGATGCGATGTTCGTTGGAAGGACACCGCCGACAACAAAACCACCTACACCGATTTCCGCCGTGTACTGGAGCGCACCGACATTGATGTCGTTGCCATTGCGACGCCGCCGCACTGGCATGCGTTGATTTCCATCGCCGCAATGGAGGCGGGCAAGGACGTGCTCTGCGAGAAACCGATGACCCGTTTCATCGCCGAAGGCCGCGCCGTGGTCAGGGCGGCGGAACGTTACGGGCGCATCTTTCAAATCGGCACGTTCGGGCGATTTGGCGTCAGTAAACAAAAGGAAGCTCCGCTCCGTCGCAAGATCATGACCAGTGGCCTGTTAAAGACCTGCCCCGGCGTCGTCATCCACCGTGGCGGCCTCAAGGCCAAGGAATGGAGCGGCCTGGTCAACGCCAAACCTCAGCCAATTCCACCCAACCTCGACTGGGACATGTATTGCGGCCCCTCGCCATTGCGCCCGTATCACCCGCATCGGGTCGGCGGCACTCATCGCGGCTATTGGGACTACGAAGGTGGCGGCCTCGCGGACATGGGCCAACACGCGCTCGACCCGATCACCTGGAGCTGGGGCAAGGATCACACCGCTCCCGTGGAGGTCGAGGCCAGCGCGCCACCCGCTCACCACGAAGTCTGCGGCATGTGGGGTTGGGTTGAAATCAAATATGCCGACGGGTTCACGCTCGTGCTCGACAGCAACGAATGGGGTGACCGATGGGAAAAGAAACGCAGCCGCGGCGTCACCCTCGAAGACCTGGCGCCACCCGACCGCGAAAAAATCCTGGCCATGCCCGATCCCGAGCCACTGTTGACCTTCGGCCAAGCCGTCCGTACCCGCAAACCCGCCGGTGGTAACGCCGAAGCCGCCCATCGCACCGTCACCGCCATTCATCTCGCCAACATCGCCATCCGCGTCGGACGCAAAATCCAGTTCGACCCGGTCAAGGAAGTCATCGTCGGCGACGACGAAGCCAACCGTCTGGTCAACCAACCCATGCGCGCCCCGTGGCACTTGTGAGCCATCCCATGAAAATCACCGAACTTCTTGCACAACTCCCGCCGACCGACATCGAGATCGAAGTCGAAAAAGCCAGCCACCAACCACCGTCTCCCGAACCCACCGAACCGACGCCCACCGACGGCACAACCAAACCCGCCAGGAAAAAACCTGCCGTCAAACTGCCAACGCCCGAACTCGCACCGAAAGAACCAAGCAAGTTCACCGGCCCGAATCCGGCGTTGGCCGCCACGCTCTGCGACCAGGTTCTCGCCGGCGGACAAGCGAGTCTGTTGGAACTACTCGCACAGATCCGCCCGGTCACCGACCCCGCTTACCAGAACTACAAGGCCGAATACCTGTTCCATTGTCTCGTTGTCCATGTCGGCCAACCCGGCAAAGAACGCCAGAAACAACGACTCGCCGAATTTCTCGCCAGCCAAATCGGCAACGACAAGCTCCCCAAACCAACCCGCGCCTTTCTCGTGCGTGAACTCCAGTGGCTCGGCGGACGCGAATCCATCCGCGCCCTCGGTCAACTCCTCACCGATAACGACTTGTGCGAGCCGGCTGCCGCGGCGCTGTTGAACATCGGCGCCGATGTCGCCCCGATCTTCATCGCCGCCCTGCCCCGTGCCAATGCCGGATGTCGTCTGATCCTCACGCAAAACCTCGCCGCACTGGGCACCGAAACTGCCCAACGCGCATTGCGCTCCGCATTGCAGGACACCGATGCCACCGTGCGTTCGGCGGCCGCATGGGGACTGGCGCGGCTGGGTGACGAGAGTTCGGTTGACGCTCTTTTGAAGATGGCAGCGCCGCCAACCTGGTTGCTGCTCGCGGAGACCCTGCTCGCGAAGACCAAAAAACGCGCCGCTGCCAGAATCTATCAGCACATCCTCGCCACCCGCACCGAGAAACATCTCCAGCAACTGGCCGCCCGGGCGCTCGCTGTGCTTGGCAGATAACGGGACGTTACGAAAGCCTGACCGTGGCGAGGTAGATGCTGGTTTTACCTTCGTGCGACGAGTAGTAGCTGATCCACAACAACCCGTCGTACCAGACAAGACCGGGATAACTGCAATCGCCACCGCTGGGCAATGTCAACAACGGCTTCAACGAGGGCCGCGTCACATCCAGCGAACACAACACCGTCTTTGGCTCGCGTTTGCCGTTTCCGTCAACAATCATGCGCCCACACGCCACCCACGTCCCATCGGGCAGTTGGAGAAAGTTCGGCCCGCCGAAATAGGTGCCGAGATCATGCCATTGCCAGTCGGTGTACGGCGGCGCGCTGCGCCCCAACAACGCCGTGTTGGGCGAACCATCGCGCCGTTGCAGACAGAATGCCGCGCCATCCGCCGCAAACCGCAGCGTCGCTTCCGTCGCGCCGGGCCACGGCGAAAACCGCGCCACCAGCGTCGTAAACGTCACGCCATCCTCGCTGGCGACCAGCGCGGTCGTGTAGCGACGGGAGGCCCGGACGGCGGGCGCGACATCGTAGTCAACGCCGTAGGCTTTGCCGTTGTGCCAGGTCACGCGCCAAAACCAGCGATTGGTTTCGCCGACGGTTTGGAGCGCACTCCACTGGCGACCATCGGCCGAGAACGAGACAAACGATTCGCTCAACGTGGCCGGTTTCGAGTCCTCGCGCATCGCCGCGCCGCCAACGATCATCAGGCGGCGGCCGTCAGGACAGACGGAAAGCTTCGGGTCGCGCAGGTCGCGCCCCGCCCACACAAGACGGGCCGCCGATTCCCAGCGAATGCCGTCCTCCGAAGTCAACACGCGTACCGCGCCGTCGGGCGAGACGTGTCTGCCCCCCTCGCGGAACACGCAAAACCAACGTCCGTTGAACCGCGTCAGATCGGTGAACGCGTTGTGAGGGGCTTCATCCCAGATTTTTCGGACCTCGACGAGCCGGGCCGATCGGGTGTCGGCCAACAGGGATTTCAGGCGCGGTTCCGCCGATGGCAGTTCGTTCATCACCAGCGCCGCCATGGCGCGGGCGCCTTTCTCGTTGAAATGCGTACGATCACCGGGCGCGTTGGCGAAGACGGCGCTGCCGGCATCGCCGTGTTGCATGAAAAGTTTGCCACTCGATGTGTGGAGGTCAATGACCGGGACGTTCTTTTCCGCGGCAACTTCTTTCATGGCAGCCGCGTATGGGCCGAGGATGTCGGTGAGTTTGCCTTCCTTGTCGAAGGTGCGACGATGCATCGGCGTGACCAAAACCGGTGTCGCGCCGATGGCGCGCGCCTCGTCAACGTAACGACGCAAATACTCCTTGTAATCGGTGGTGGCGTCGGTGGACTCAGGCTTGTCGGGCCCGTGGGAATCGTTGTGGCCAAACTGGATCAGGAGGATGTCCGGTTTCACCTCCAGCGTCTTTTTCCAGAGACCTTCCTTCAGAAAGGTCTTTGTGCTGCGCCCGCTTTTGGCGAAGTTGTAAACACGAACCGTGCCCTCGCGGAAGTAGCCTTCAATGAATTGTCCCCAACCGCGACACAGGCTGTTGTCGGGATAATTACAAACGGTCGAGTCGCCAATGATTGCCAATCGCAACGGCGCGTCGGTCGCCACCACCGCCAGCAAAAGCGCCGCCAATAGCTTCATGGTTTCATCGGGGCAAATACACCACGCAGACCGGGATGGGCACCTCCAGCGATTGGACGGTCGGCGTGAGACGACCGGTATCGGCAGCAACGCGGAAGACAACGACGTTGTCGGAGTCCTGGTGCGCAGCAAGCAAGAACCGACCGCTCGGGTCAATGGCGAAGCTGCGCGGGGTCTTTCCCTGCGATGGCTGGTGTTCGACAAGCGTGAGTTGACCGTTCTGCGGGTCAATGGCGAACACGGCAATGCTGTCGTGCCCGCGATTGGAACCGTACAGAAACCGCCCATTGGGATGAACCTCAATTTCGGCGGTGGTGTTTTTGCCGGTGAAATCGGCGGGCAACGTTGGCACCGTCTGAAACGCCGCAAGAGTGGCGGCATCAAAGGCGGTAATCGTGTTGCCCATCTCGTTGATGACGTAGAGCCAGCGACCGTTGGGATGGAACGACACATGACGCGGCCCGGCACCGGGCGAGACGGCAATAAACGGCGGATTGTTCGGCGTGAGGGCGGCTTTGGCAGCGTCGAAGCGGTAGAGGAGCACCTTGTCGAGGCCGAGATCGGGAACGAAGGCAAGCGGGCGAACGGGGTCCAAGGTGACGCCATGAGCATGCGGGCCTTTCTGGCGTTGGGGATTGACGCTGGAGCCTTCGTGTTGGAAGAACGACGCGGCCTCGCCGAGCCGCCCGTCGTTTTGGATCGGGAACGCCGCCACGCTGCCGCTGCCATAGTTGGCAACGAGCACGCACTGACCGGTCTTGTCCACAACAACGTGGCATGGGCCGCCGCCGCGGGTGGATTGCTGGTTGAGCAGGGTCAGAAGTCCGGTTTTCTCGTCAATGGCGAACGCGGTAACGATGCCGCCCTTGGGCTGTTCGCCGACGGCATACAGGAACCGTCGGTTCGGATGCAACGCGAGAAAGCTCGGATTGACGACCTCGGCGGCGAGGACCGGCGCGGTAAGCGCGCCGGTCTTCGTGTTGAGCCGAGAGAGATAGATGCCCTTGCTGGCGCCGCGTGTGTAGGTGCCGAAATAGACCAGACAGTCATCAGCAACCACAGTGGCGACGAGGGCAGTCAGTGTCAGGGCCATCAGTGTGGAGCAGAGGTTCATGGCCGAGGCTGTTACATGAGTTTTTTCAGGGCGGCAAAGGAAAGCTCAGCGCATTCCATTGGTGTTTTGCCGTCGGGATAGGCTTCCTGTTCGAGCGTGATCCATTCGGTGCCACCGATCTCACGACAGGCAGCGATGACCGCCGGCCAGTTCACGGAATCCTGGCCGAGAATGGCTTTTTTGCCGGGTTCCTTGTTGACGACGGTCGGTTTGAAGTGAGTGATCTTCATGCGGCCGGGGTAACGTTTCATCATTTCGACCGGATCGAGGCCCGCGGCAGCAGTCCAGCCGCAATCCTGCTGGAGCACAACATCCTTGCTGGTACGCTCGGCAAACAGGTCGTAATAGGTTTTGCCGCTGGGGTCTTTTTTGAACTCGTGGGTGTGGTTGTGATAGCCGCACCAGAGACCGAGCGGTTTGAGAGTTTCGGCGGTCTTGTTGAACAACTCAGCGAGCGCCTTGCTCTTTTCGGGATCGGTGAAATCCTTGTCGCCGGGCACAATCAGGAATTTGCAGCCGATGATCTGGTGAAACTCGATGGTCTTTTGGAGGGCATCGCCGCGGAAGCTGCCCGTGCCGATATGGGTACCGGCGGCTTTCAGGCCGAGGTCGTCGAGTTTCTTGCGGAGTTCCTTCGCCTTGCCGTTGTAGGTGTGGTAGCCGGCAAATTCCACGCCGGCAAAACCGGTTTTGGCCGCCCAGGCAAGCGTGGCATCGAAATCTTTCGCGCAATCGCCGCGCACCGAATAGAGCTGTAACGCAATCGGAATGTCGCGTCCGGCGGCGGTGGCGGCGAGCCATGGCCGCAGACTGACGGCGGTGGCAGCGACGAGGGAACCTTTGAGGAACTGGCGACGGGTAACGTTCATGCTGATGATTTCCTTTCGTTGAGGGTGAATAGTAACGGGTTCTTCGGATTATTCCAGCACCGGTTTTCACTGGCTGCCGACGCCGCTCACGCGCATTCGCAACGTGTAGATGCTTTTGCTGGCGGTGATGAAAAGGGTGCGCCGATCTTTACCCCCAAAACAGACATTGGCGGTCCATGGTTCGGGCACTTCGATATGGGCGATCTGTTTGCCGGTTTTGTCAAACACGAGGACACCCTTGCCGGTCAGATAGACATTGCCTTCGTTGTCAATGGTCATGCCGTCGGAGCCAAACTCGCAGAACAGGCGTTTGTTCGTGAGTGAACCGTCCGTCTGAATGTCGTAGGCATAGGTTTTCTTCGCGCCAATGTCGGCGACGTACAGCGTCTTGCCATCCGGTGTGCCAATGAGACCGTTGGGTTGCCGGAGGTCGGTGAGAACGCGCGTGAGTGTCTTGTGGTCGGGCGCGAGATAATAGACATGTTGGCCGTCCTGCTCCATCGGCCCGCGGTCCCAGTATGGGCGTTTGTAAAACGGATCGCTGAAATAAATGCCACCGTCGGGACGAATCCAGAGGTCGTTGGGGCCGTTGAGCCGCTTGCCCTGGTATTCTTTTACCACCACGGTAACCGCGCCGTCGGGCGCAATTTTCCAAAGTTCGTTCTTTTCGTCGGCGCACGCCCAGAGGTTGCCCTGCGGATCAAAACAAAGCCCATTGGAACGACCGCACGGCTGTTTGAACGTCGTCAGCGAGCCGTCGGCCGCGCTCCATTTCACAATCCGATCGTTCGGTTGATCGGTGAAAAACACATCGCCCGCCGCGTTGCAGGCGGGACCTTCGGTGAATTTGTAGTCGCTGGAGAGTTTTTCCAGTTTCGCGCCGTCCTCAACAACGGCGGCCAACGCAAACAGAATCACGGCAATGATGTTCATGGCAGTTCTCCTTATTCGGCGACAATGAGGACACAACTTTCCTGCGCGAGCGGTGCCAGCTCGTCCAACGGACGCTTCTGGCTCGGCGGCGGCGTGAGCAGTTTGGCGAGCGCATCAGGCACCGATTCCAAAAACGACAGGGCATAGCTGGATTTGACGGCGTAGTTGACATTTTGCGGCACGGCGCCGCCGATGCGTTCGGCGGTGCGCAGGTTGCTGTAGGTACGAGCGACGATGCCAATGACGCAGCCGCGGGAGTTGATGAGTGGTCCGCCGGAGTTGCCGGGTTGGATGGCGGCGTTGATCTGGAAGTAGCGCGGGTCATCCATCTCGCCCGTCACCGAACTGATGGTGCCGTCGGTGAACTTCGGCGCGACTCCCAACAAATGCGGCGTCGGAAAACCGATGGTGAACACCGGTTCGCCGAGGCGGACATCACGGCTGGCCTCCAGCGGCAACGGTTTGAAGGTGCCGCTGCATTTGAGCAGGGCAAGATCGTTGACTTCGTCGGCCTTCACGAAAGCCGCGGCAATGGTTTCGCGTCCGACTCGCACGGTGATTCGCACGGCGTCGTTGACAACGTGATAACAGGTCAACACATAGCCGTCGGGCGTGATGAAAAAACCGCTGCCTCTCTCCGTTTTGCCGGTTTTGCGCCCTTTGAGGAAGGCGTCGGCTTCGCGTTGTGCCTGTTCCTTCTCGGCGCTGGTGAGTCGCGCGCCGGTTTTCTGGACGCTCTCGCGCGCCGGTAAATATCCCAATCGGGCGGCGATGTAGTACCACTTGTAGGCTTCCACCAGATTTTTCGGGGTCCCGCGTCCTTCGGCATACATGTTGGCGAGGTTGCTCGCGCCGTGTCCAAAACCACGCTCGGCGGATTTGCGGAACCATTTGATCGCCTCGGCCTCGTCTTTCGGCACCCCCAACCCGGCGGAATAAATGGCGCCGACGTTGTTCAACCCCATCGGCAGGTTCTGCTCCGCTGCCTTGCGATACCAGTGCAATGCCGCCGCGTAATCCACCGGCACACCCTTGCCCTTCTCGTAGGCGTAGCCCAGTTCGCATTGCGCCGTCGCGTCGCCCGCTTCGGCCCTTTTCTTCAGCGATTCGATGTCATCGGCCATGGCGCTGCTGAGCACCAGCGCCACCAAACACAGCCATCGAATGTTCATAAAAAGGAGGCCGGTGTTGGGTTATTTGGATCGGGCAACCGTGGCGGCAGGGGCGTCCTCGATAATGACGCGAAAACCGACATTGAACGGGCGTTGCCAGTTCGGGTAGCCCCAACGCCACGAGGCGCGAGCGTCCTTCGGGCGGTCGGCCCAAGAGCCGCCGCGGATGACTTTGCGGCCGGGACGCAGGGCATAATCGGAGTTGGTCCATTCGCAGACGTTGCCAATCATGTCGTAGAGACCGAAGGCGTTGGGCTGATAGCTGCCGACCACGGCCAGATGGAGCGCGCCGTCGTCAAACCGCGGGTCTTTCAACTCAAAGTCCCAGTATTTGTCGGGATTCGGAATCGGCTGCGGGTTGACGCCTTTGACGGCGAGTTTCTTGATTTGAGCGTCGGCGAGGTTGGCGAATTTGCTGAAGTCGGTGTTGAGGTCGCCGTAGTAGAATGGCGTGGACGTGCCGGCGCGGGCGGCCCATTCCCACTGTTGCTCGGTCGGGAGCGTGACACGCTTACCGGTTCTGGCGGAGAGCCAGCGGCAAAACGCCATGGCATCATCCCAACTGACGCGAATCACGGGGAACTTCGGGTTGTCCATCAGGTAACCGGGGTTGACCTGGTCCTTGTAGTGGCGATCGTAGTAGCCGTTGCGGTGTTTCGGGTTGAACTGACGATACTGTTCCAGCGTCACCTCGGTGGTCGCCATCCAGAACGGTTTCTCGATGTCCACTTTCTGCTGCGGAAACTCGTCGCGCTCGCCGTTGACATCGCCCATTACATAGCTACCGGCAGGGATTTTGCGGAAGGCCATGGTGACACCATTGCCGAGGTCGAGCTTGGTCTCCTCGCCGGGTTGCGCGGCAAACGGCCAGTGGGCAATGCTCATCGGCTGCGGACGCGGCGGTTCGGGCGCGGGCGACACAAACGCGGGACGAGTAGCGGGTTGCGGCGGAATGGCCTCCAAGTCCTCATCCAGGTTCGCATAAAGCTTGGCGCACTCGCGTCGCCGCTGGGCGTAGTTACTGGGAATCGTTCCCACTTCGCTCCAGGTGCCGTGGCAGGGAACATTCTGGTCAATCCAGGTGATGATCCGATCCCTGGCTTCGGCGTCGAGCGTAACGTTGTGATGACCTTTGAGCAACATCCGCACCAGCGGACTGGTGTCGGCGTGAAACTCCAACGGTGTCAGCCCGGAATAATCGCCTTCGGGACCGCCACGGCGAACGTATGGATGCAATTCCGTGTACGAAACGGGGAATTTCCCCATGCCGGCGCTGGTCTTGATAATGGTGGTGTCGGCGAGGTTCGGACGTCCGGGCGTCTTGCCGTCGTGGCATCCGACGCAATACCGGTCGAGCACGGGCTGGACTTCGCGCAGAAAACTGAACCCACGGATCGGCCCGTACCACGGAGTCGGTTTGACCGGGGGTTGACGTGCCGCCATGGCGGCACGCGGCGGCGAAGCCTCGTTTTGTTTCTCGTGACAACCGACACAGGAAACGCGCTCGCCCGGCATCCCGACAAACCAGCTTCGCATCATTTGGAGCGCTTTCCCCTCGGCGTCGAGCGGCTGGATGGCAACGGGCGTGTTGGCAGGAATCTCAAACCAGGCAGAACCGTCTTCATGAACGGGAACCGTGCCAATGATGCGGCGAACGTCCCAAGGACCTTCGATGCCGACCAGATAGTGGCCACCCATTTTCCGGTACGAATAATCGTAGTAATAAAGTCGCAGTTTCTTGACCACGCCACGCGGGACTCCGTTGAGGCCGCGACCGGTATGCACATCGGTCAACAGAACCGTGGCCGTTTTCTCGCCGGGTTTGATGCGATCGGGAAGGATTTGCGGGCGGGGCGTTTTTCGCAGTGGAATCGGCTCGAACAGGGCCATTTTCGGTTCTTCGGCGATGAGAAGCATGTTGTCGAAAATGTCCACAATGTAGATCCCCCACTTCGAGCGGTCGGTCGGCTTGGCGGAAACGATGAACGTGGTCTGACTGATCGGTTGCGGGTGAAGGAATTTCGGCCAGGAAGCGTTCACCAGCGAGTCCACAATTTTGCCTTCGACCTTTTTGCCATAGCCGGGAATGCGCTGGACGGCGCCGGTGTCTTCCTGCCGTCCCAGGGCGGTGTCGAAGAGCACCAACTCGCCCATGCGTGGTACACCGTGATGACCGCCGACGACCCCGATGAACTTGGTGTTACTGCCCGGCAACGGGCGAGCGTAGAAAAGACTGTTCGGCCAGTAGGATTCGCTTCCGTAAAACTCGGACTGCCCGGTCCCGTCGGGGTTCATGCGCATCAGCACGCGCGAGAAATAATGCGCCGAGTCGGTGTATTCCCAACGCAGGTACATCACGCGCCCATCCGAAGTCAACGACGGGCACCAGTTGTTATCCTGGTCAAACGTCAGGCGACGAATCCCGGTGCCGTCGGGATTCATGACGTGGAGGTTGCCGACAAAATCGCTACCGCCAACGCAAGGAACCCCCTGAAAACCAGTGGAGGAAGTAAAAATAATCCGTTCGTCGGGAAGATAGACGCCTTCGTAGTTGTCAATGTCGGCGTCCTTGCCCGGTGTGACCTGGCGGAGACCGGTCCCGTCCACGTTCATCTCGAAGACCTGCCAGGAACCGTTTTCGATGGTGGAGGAAAACAACAGCCGTTTGGCATCAAAATGCAGATGAAGATCGCCGACAAAAACGGGCCGCGGTGGTTTGTACACGGTCTGGATGACGGGATTGGGCTGGCGGATGTTGAGGGTGGCAATCTCGTTTTCGACGGTCTTTTTGAGACTGGAGTTGCCCTGCCAGTTCTGCGGAAGCGCCAGATAACTCTCGCTGCGACGCACCAGCAGGATCCGGTCAAAATCAATTTCCGGGTTGGCCAGGATCGCCTCGCGTTTGAGGGCGGCAAACTGTTCGGGAACAAAGTTCTTCTCCAACGCGCCGAGGCGGCTCAGATACTCGGCCGCTTTCGGGTAACGCGGGCCGTGCGTTCTGCCAAGATATTCGATGGCGCGACGCAACGCGGCGATCTGTTCTTCCGTCGTCTGAATTTGAGTGGGTTGCGTCGGCTGCCCAACGGTCTTTTTGGGGTTTTCCTTCTTGTCCTGTTTCTGATTGGTGGCGGAATACGCCGAGGGCAACAGCATGGCCATCGCCAGTGTTGTGAGCATCAGTTTTTTCATGGTTGCTTTCTCCAAAAATAATCCGCGAGGCCATACACGTTTTGGTTGACCTCTTTCATCGCCGACAACAGTTCGTTGTACGGTTCATAGACGTTGCTGACAATCCCTTTGTTCGAATCAAGATTGGATGGGTCGGCGCGTTTGTCGGTCGGATCGTTGTCCATGTACTTGAACCAATGCCAGCCGACGCAACCGGGATGCGCCAACAAACCGAGCGTGTAATTCTGGTAAAATGCCCCGCGATCCTTTTGTGTCTTGACCAGCCAACCGGCGCCGGTGACGTTACCCATGCCCGTGTCAGCGCCTTTGGCATACCATTCCGTGATCATAAATGGCTTACCGGACCATGCCACCCAGTTGGACATCGTCTGCGGATCGGGCGTCCAAGCGCCATAGTAATTCATCGCCACCACATCGAGATAACGCCCTGCCGCGCGCCAAGGCTCCGGACGCACACGGTCACCGCCGTGAAAACGGGACCCGAAATACATGTGATTCGGATCCGCTTTGCGAATGGCGGCCGAAACAATGCGAAAATAGGTGTCAGCGAGGTGTTCGAGAAATGCCGCGTTGTCCTTCTTGCCGCCGCGCCCGGCCAACCAGTTCTCCGCTGCCACGCGCCCCGCATCGCCGTCGGGCAGCGCCAGGAACTTGTCGAGCGCATTGGCAGGGAACGGCATCTCGTTGTCGGAAAAAATGCCGAGCAACCACGGATCATTCTTTGTTTCGGCGAGTTGTTCTCGGGCGAGTTTCTCGCAAAACGCGGGAAATTCCGGGTCGAAGGCGAAGATGCAATCGTTCGGATAACCCGTTTGGCCGGGTTTCTGGTAGATGCCACCCCGTTTCCGCCCGTAGGAAGACATGAAATTCAGGATAACCGTGTACGCCATGCGTGATGGGGCGGCATTGAGCCGTTTCACATCGGACCAACAGGCCAACGTGTTGAACCCATGAGCGGCAAGCAAATCGAGCGTCTGCGCCGCCCAGCGTTCTTCCGTGCCGAATTTCTTTTCAAGCGCCGCGCGCCCGTTTTCGGTGCGGTTGAGGCTGACACTGCAACAACCGACGCTGAGCATCAAGCAGCCTTCGGGATCAACCAGCCACCAGCGTCCGTCCACCGTCTCGGCGCGAAAGAACCCGGTCGCTTTCACCTTCCGATCCGTCCGCCCGCCATACACCGAATGCGGCGGCTCCGACGGACGGAATCCCTCCACATCCCCCAACAACCGCGTCGGCTCCATGCGCCAACTCTTATCGGAAGGCTTGCGTTTGACCTCTACCAACACGGTCGCGCTGGCGGTCGCAACCACGAGGGCAAAAATGGTCAGGAGCGTTTTCACTTCTTCGGCGCCTCTGCTGCGGCGGGAGCCGGCGCATTGGTGGTCGCCGGTGGCGGCGCATTGGTTTTCGGCGCAGACGACGGCGCGTTGGTCGGCGACTGCGGGGACGACGGTAGCGTCACCGGTTTGGGCGCGGGTTTGCGCAGGAAAGTCAACTCAACGGTCTCGCCGGGAAACAGTTTCAGTCCAGGAGGAACGTTCACAATGACCGGCAACCCCAGCTCGGTGTGCCCCCGTGCCGCCAAGGGTTGAAGCGTCTGGCGAATGGGCACCAGTTGAGCGCCAACACGCTGAACACTCGCCAAAACCTCGGCAGTCTGACGGGCGCGCGGACGCACTTTGACGGGCGCCTCCTCCTGGGGCACAAAAACGATAGGTTGACGCAGGAACGCGACAATACGATCGGGTTTGTTGCCGACGATGGTCAACACGGGAAAACCGGACTTGACCCGATCACCCACGGTGGCATGGAGATAAGTGACCGAACCTTCAATGGGCGAGGTGAGCACAAGGGGTGTTTTGGGATCGTTGACGACGATTTTGCCGAGGACTTCGCCCGCTTTGACCTGCTGAAGACCGCGGACCGTCAACTCGGTCAGAATGCCGGTTTCCGGGGCGTTGACAATCGCCTGAATGGACTCTGCTTCGCCAAGAACCGTGGCGGGCGTTAGCCGACGGATCCAGAGCGCCAATGCGACGAACAGAACGATGAAAAAGACGATTATCGGCAGGTAACGCGCGACGAACTCACGCCAGATCAGTCGTGGTGGAATCGGGATCGGTTTGTAGTTGTTCATTTGCCTCCTTCTTTGCGAACGACCCGCAGGGAGTCGGCGTCAAACCATGCCTCCCCTTTAGCCGCGCGCAGTTCGCAGACCAATTCGATGTCTGTGACGCCTTCGCCCGCGGAGAATTCATACTGAACATTCTGCCAGTCCGTCGAGCCGGTAACGCTGTTTTTCCGTTGACCGCCCGAAATGCGAAGCGCCGCTCCCTGCGACGGGTCGTTGGTGGGCGGCACATCCACGGTGCGAATTCGTCCCTCGAAAAGATACTGTCCCGCCGGCACGACAATGCGAACCCGCCAGGAACCGGTCACCGGTTTGTCGCCGGTCCGAATACGGAACCGCGTTTTTTCGCCTTCTTTGACCTCATCGAAGAGCGGCTGGCCTTCGGTGACACGACTTTGCCAGCCTTTGAGCGGTTTCGGTTCCCACGGCAGGCCGAGTTGCGCATTGAGCTGGCGCTCAATGCCAACGGCGCGCGCCACGATGCGACGACAGACATCGCGGGCGGCATTCTCGTTGTCACGGGCGACGTTGGGGCCCAGTTGTTCCAGTACCGGTTTCAGGCGAGCGGCGGCCTGCATAACCGCATTGGTGAGACGCTCCACATTGAAAGCGGTTTTGTAAAGCCGCTGATAATGTTCCAGATACTGTCGCCGATCCTGTGGCGATTCCGTGACAATCCGCGCCAGCATCCCGGCGTTGGGAGTCAGCGTAAAATTGGGGTCGCCCAAAATCTGGTCCATGCCGTGCGCAAAGAAAACGAACTTGTCCGTCGTCGGATCGTGATACATCGAATAGTTGTTGCGGTTCTGACAGTAACCGTCCCAGTGTGAAATCATGGATTCCGCCGCCATCAACGACCAGAATCGCTCCACATCCAACAGTTCCCCCACTCGTTGCCGTCGTTTCACGGGGTCCGGTTCCTTCGCGGCGGCAACCAACGCTTTGACATCGGCGGCATCCGGGCGCGGGTCATTGGAAACCTTGCGAACCGACCCGTCAATGTCCGCCACATACGCTCCCTGGTAGAGAGTTCCATACCAGTTGGAGAAATGCCGTCGCAGAAACGCGCGATCGAACCCTTCGATGAGCACGTACAAACCGAGATGCCGACCGTTCACTTCCACCGTCGCGTGAGTGACACGTCCCACAGGCACACCCGCGCCGAGACAAACCAGGCTGGCTACGTACTCGTGAAAATACGTTCCGTCCTGAACAGAATTGTTCAGGTGCAGTTTGTCCATGCCGTGAAACCGCTGATTCTTGTGGAACTTGTCGAAGTTCAGCGTCAGCGCCGGTTTGTCCGTCAACACCCGAAAACTGGCCGAGCCTTTCAAATGAATCGCCACATCGGGATACACCTGATCGCCCACGGTCACGGTGGCACGGGCATATTTACGCGGTTCCTTCAGCAGCGCCTCAAACTGGGATTTCTCCAGAGCGATCTTGAAATGCGGAATCGAACCACTGCTGAAAAATACTTCCGATTCGTCCCGGTGCGGTTTCGGATAAGCGGCCCCGTCAAAACGCATCCGCCCATCGTCGGCCGCAAACGCGACGACCGCCATCAACAAACTACATTGAAACCACCGCCACACAGGGCGCGAAGATTACGCACATCCGCGACGACAGGCAAGCGCGAGTTTTGCGATTTTGCGATGGGCGCCGTTGGTTTTGACGGGATCACACCATCCTCTTGCCGACGCGCATCGGACGGTTCGTCATTCCCCGGACAAAACCGACCTCCCCCAACCTTCCAACCGCACCCACGCAACGGCAGCACGAGCGAAACACAACGCCGCACGAACAGTTTTCCTACATAATTTTCCCGTCTCCATCTCAGGGTACCGGCTCCGGTTTCGCCGTCTCGCCGGTCATATCGTATGGCAACCGCCAGACATGTTCGCCGCTGGAGTCGCAGAAATAAAGGTGCGACTCGGAAAGTTTGTTCGGGTCGCCATCGGCCCAAAAGGCAAAGAACGGGTCATGCGCGTTCAGCGGGCGGCGGGCGTAGTTGTGATTGCGCGGGCTGTTGCGGGTGATCTGTTTTTTCAGTGTCCAGGTAACGCCGTTGTCGCGGCTGGTCCAGAGACACATCTCGCCGCCCCCGCCCCACGGTTGAGGTCCGGGCGCGGTGGGCGCGATCACGATCCACTCGTTGTCGCCGATCCAGAGGCTGCCCATGTCGTAGTTGTGGTCGGTGCGGGTGATGACGCTGGTAATCCAACGGGCACCATCCCATCGGGTCAGGCAAAACTCGCGCGGGTCGTTATCGGGTCCCGGTTCGGCGCCGCGACTGGTGACATACAGTAGCAACGGATGGGCGTGTCGGTCGAAATTGAGATCGCAGGTGTACATCAGTTTTTTCTGGGCCTGATAATCAATGACCAGCGCGGGATTTTTCACTTCGCGCAAGGGCAGTGTCAGCGGGTTGCCTTCGACGGTTGTCCAAGTTTTGCCGAAGTCATCGGTTTGCGCGTAATAGAGATTGGTTCGTTTGTTGACGATGCCGCCGGGGTGGTAGTTGAAGAAGGTGCCGATTTTATTGCCGCACTGGCCGCTGACCTGGTAATGCCCACCGAAGCCGGCCAGTTTCTGGTCGTCGCTCCAGGCACGGCCGTCGGGGCTGGTTTCCCAGTACAGTTCGCGGCCTTTGGTGTATTTGGTGAAGAGGTGAAGCCATCCGTGGCCCGGCAGGAACCAGGGTTGTGGGTAGGTCATTTCCTCTTCGGCGACCCGATCGAAGGCGGCGATGCTGTAGGGCTGTTGGCTGCGGTATTTGAAGCCGGGTCGTTTTTTGGCGCGGCCGCTGATAAAAATCCAGACGTGGCCTTTGTCGTCGAGGTTGAGGCTGGCGTTGTCGTGGGGGTCGTCCACACCCTGTTTGTCGTGGACGATGACGGGACGCGAGACAGTACCGCTGTGGTGGTCGTAGCAGCCGGCCATGATGAGGAGGTGACGTTTATCTTTGGCGGTGGTGCCGCCGTAGGTGAAGAAGGTTTTGTTGGCGATGGGCGAATAGACGGCCATGGGATTGTGGTTGGCGGTGTAGGTGCCGAGGCCGCCGGAGTATTTGTCGCCGTATTGGGAGAATTCGCCGAGGGTGAACCAGATGCCACGGTAACCGTCGGCTTGTGGTGGTTGCGCCGCGAAACTGCAACAGATCACCCCCCACCACAGGGCGAGGAGGTGTTTCATCGGGTCAATCCATCCTTTCCGGTTTGGCGGTTTCGCCGTCCATTTTTGCGGGCAACCGCCAAACGTGGGTGCCGTCGCGGTCAGTGAAGTAGAGGCAGGACGTGGAAGGTTCGCGGGCATGGCCGTCGGCCCACAACGCGTAGAAATCAGGGTGGGCGTGGAGCGGGCGGCGGGCGTAGGTGTGGTTGCGAGGACTGGCGCGGGTCAATGGTTTCAGTTTTGTCCAGGTGGCGCCCTGGTCGTGGCTGGTCCACATGACCATTTCGCCGCCGGGGTTACCGGGTTGGGGGCCGGGGTCGGTGGGGGCGATGACGCGCCAGGTGCCATCGGGTTCGATGTAGAGTGAGCCGTGGTCGTAGTTGTTGTCGGAGGTGGTGAAGGGGCGTCGTACCCACTCGTGGCCGGTCCAGTGGACGGTTTGCCATTGGCGCGGACCGTTTTTTGGTCCCGGCGCGAAGCCTTTGCTGGTGAGGAAGAGGATGACGGGGTGGCCGTCGGCGTCGAAGTTGAGGTCTTTCAGATAGACGAGTTGTCGGTCGGCGCGAGAATCATACACGAGGGACGGGTTGGCGGCGTTGGTCAGCGGCGTGGCTAGAGCGGTGCCGTTGGCGGTGCGCCAGGTTTTTCCGTGGTCGTCGGTTTCCAGGTAGTAGATGTTGGCGCGGGCATTTAGTCCCCCCGGCGCGGGATGATAATCAAAGGCGGTGGCGAGGCGTTGTCCGCACGGCCAACTGATCTGATAGTCGCCGAGGCCGATGTTGGCGAGTATTTGCGGCGCGCTCCAGAGCCGGCCATCGGAACTGGTCATCCAGTGCAGGGCGCGAACGCCTTTGATACCGAGGCCGCGAGTGGCGTTGTAGCGGGTGTGGAGGAAGAGGAATCCGCGTCCGGGGAAATACCAGGGTTGAGTGTAAGAGAAGTTGGTCTTTTCGATGAGGTCAAAGGCGTCAATTGAATATGGTTTGACGCTGCGATGGATGAACGAGGGACGCGCCGTGCCGTGCGAGGCGGAGAACACCCAGAGATAGCCGTCGCCGTCCACGGCGAGGGTCGGGTTGTCATGGGCGTCGTCGGTGTGTTTGTTCAGCAGGATGCGCGGGCGTGCGACCATACCGGTGGCGTGGTCGAAGTAGCTGATCATGTGCAGGAGTTCCTGTTTGTCGCCCGGCTGTCGGGCGGTGGTGCCGCCATAGACGAAGAAGGTTTTGTGGACAGCGGCGCAATAAACGGCGATCGGCGCGTGTTGTTGCGGGTAGGTGGCCATGCCGCCGCTGTACTTGTAGCGGTATTCGTCCTTTGTCGGCTCGTTGTAATACCAGATGCCGCGAAAACCGTCGTCAGTCGGCAGTTCGGCGGCAGCGGCCAGACAGGCCAGTGGGAGAAACAACGCGATGGTGTATTTCATAAATTTCGGGACACAATATCCATGGTTTCGTTCTGGCGGCGACGGACGAACTCCCGCGCTTTGGCGGCTTTCGCCCTGGCGGCGGCAGGGTCGTTGGCCATGGCCAATACCGCGGGAACGATGCGCGGGATTTCCTCTTCCACGTCGAGGTCAAACAACCAGTCGCCAAGACCGATGTCGCGCCACATGATGCCTTTGCTGGTTTGTTCGGCAAAACGGCAAACGATGGCGGGCACACCGTTGCCAAGCGCCATGATGGGTGAGTGCATTTCCGAGCCGAAAATCCCCGCGGATCGGATATAGGTGCTGACGGCTTCGTCGGTAAGCCAATAGTTTTCCCGCCAGACCACTTTGGCTTTCACGTCGGGCGGCAAAGGATCGTAGAGCAACTCCTTTCCCACCGCCATCTGGGTGGCGTCTTCGGGACAGAGCAGCACTTTCAGCGGTGTTTGTCGGGTAACAGCGATGATGGCCTCGCGCAAGGGCGCGTGGTCGTGTTCCTTCATTGTTTCGTTGCGGGCATGTTTTTTTGCGTCAAACGCGACCCCTTTTTTCACCTGCCAGTAGGGGGTGTAACGCAGGCGGGAGAGGCAACAGAGAAATTTCCCTTCTTCCAGGTTGTGCGCTTTGAGGAAGGCTTCTGCCGCCGCGTCGTTGCGCAAGTCCACTGCGAAGGCGCCGTCGGGACAGAACTCCATAATCGGGCAGGTGACGCCGTGTTCTTTGGCGAACGCCAGAGAGACACTGTCGCGGAAGAACGCAAACCGCGCGTGGCTCAGTAATTCAATCGCCTCCCGGCTGGTCGAGGCAAACGTGATGCCGTAAATGCCGTAAGGTTTGCCGGTCTGCGCGCGCCATCGCGCGACATCTTTTTGGGCCACAAACCCCGGCCCTGATCCGTGCAACAGGAAGTCGCACTCGGCCAGCGCGGCGCAAACGGCGTCGGCATCCTTCAGAATGGTCAGTTTCGGAAATCGTCGTGCCAGCATTTCTTCCACGCCGTTGTCCACGCTGGACGGCCAGAGGCGCACTTCCACATCCGGCAGATGTTTTTCCAGTAATGCCAGCACTCCCGGCGTGTGCCCGATGTCGCCGATGTTGACTGTTTGCCAGGAGGATCGGAGCAACAACCGCCGCGGACGCGACTGTCCCGCCCACGCCGACGCGCCCCATGCCGCCAGGGCGAGCGTTTGGAGGAAACCGCGTCGGGTGATCATGCGATGCGGATGGTGGTGCTCATGGTGTGTTTGCCGCCGGGAGGCAATGTGATGGCGTGGCGTTTGCAGTTGGCGGCTTCGATGCAAAGCATGTGCGGCCATTCGTCGTCGCCGAAATCGGGCATTGCTTTCGCCTTCGCGGCCCACGGGTTCCAGACCACGGTGTCTTTGGAACCGGTTTTCTCGACGATCAGACGACGCTGCCAGACGGGGTCGTTGACGATGCAGGTGGCTTCCGTGTCGAGATACACGCGGTCGGTCTCGCCGTGGAAGGTGAGCGGCTCTGGTCCCTGGTGTTTGCGGAAAAGCCCCATGGTGTTGTCGAGGTAATCGGTGTTTTCCAATCCTTCGACGCTGACCTGGCGGATATCGCCAACTTCCAGATAGGTATGCAGAGATTCTTCGAATTGTTCTGGTTTTGTGCCGATGTTGATGACCTCAAAGCTCAGCGAGAGGGCAGCGCTGACCTTGACGGTAAGACGGGCTTCCCACGGTTGGAGATAGAGGCACAACAGAATGGAGTCCGGTGTGGAGTTTTCGACGGTCCATTCCCGAATGCGCGCCAGGCCGTGGTGCGGTTCATTGGGTTTGGGACCGAACCACGGGAAACAGATCGGCACGCCACCGCGAATCGGTTTATCAAAGGCAAACCAGCTTTTGGAACTCAAGAACAACACGCGCTTCTGTCCGACCGGTTGGAAGTGGGTCACATGTGCGCCATGCGTGTAAACATGGGCTTCGGCTTCGGGCGTGTGGATGATGATGGGGTTCATGGTCTCTCCTCCTGGTTCAGGGTTTGAGGCGCCGCGCCACGGCGCTCTACCATCCATTTCCCTGTCATCCGGCGCGGATACGCCCCGGCGATCTCATCGGCGCGCCACAGATCGTCGCCGACTGGGAAAAACAAACTCGCCCATCGCATGATTGTATTGTAGCGGAAAGACGCGCGCGCTGGCAAGCGTTCTGGTTGGACGCGCCTGTTTTTGTTTTTAGCGCAGTCGTTTCAGCTCAAACTGTTTTCCAGCCAACGCTTCCTTGACAAAGACACCCCAAAACGGTGTCGGCGCGTAATCCCAGCCTGTGATCATCACCGGGGTTGCCGACGGATGGAAGGAAAACGCCGTCCAGTGCAGGCGATGTTTCTGAATCAACCCAATCACGTCGGGCGCCCATTGATAGACATCCTCGCGTTGTTTCGGATTTTCAAACGGCATCGGCCTGATGTCGCACCCCACTTCGCCCAGCAGGACCGGATGATTCGCGGCTGTCACCAGCACTTTTCCTTTCCAGTCTTTTTTCCACGGATAAATGTGTGTGGCATAGATGATGCCGTTGCCTCCCTTCTCTTCCAGGGCAAAGCCGTTGACCACACCCGACAGGTCGTAGCCCCAGTCGAGACCGCTGGCCACGACGATATTGCGAGCGCCGGTGGCGCGGACCGCGTCGAGCAACTGCTGCATCTGTTCGCGCCATGTGTCCCACGAAATGCCGTGCGGTTCGTTGAACAGGTCGAAGAGCACGGCGGGATGGTTTTTGTATCGCGCGGCGGCGTCCTTCCAAAAGGCAGCGTGTTTCTCGCCGGGCACACCAAAACAATGCAGGTCCAGCAGCACATAAGCGCCGCGGTTTGCCGCCAGTGTGATGATCTGGTCCACCCGCTGGCGGTAGTCCGCGCCGTCGTTGCCAAGCCAAAACTCGTCTTTCACCGGCAGACGAATGATGTTGCTCTTCCAGTCCTCAATCGCCACGAGCGTTGATTTCTGGACATGATCGCCTTTTGGGAGAAACTCCAGGCTGACCACATTGACGCCCTGCAGCCAAACCGGGGCGGCGTCTTTGGTCAACACACGGGTACCCTCCACGTGCAACTCTGACGGCCATTTTGTCCGCCGCGGTGTTTCGGGCGGCACAAACGCAGCCCGCTCGGCTTCCGCCGCGGCGCGCAGCGCCGCCTCGATGGGCGCGGGATCGGTCGGTTTCAAAATCACATCGTCCAGATCAAACGTCCCCTGCCCCACTTGAAACAAGGCCGGCATAAACTCCAGTGTCAACGCCTCCTGCGGCACCAGGAATCGGCACGAGCGTTCGACCCAACCGTCGGTGTTGCGGCGCGAGTACGGCGCTGGCGGTGGATGCGGGAGTTTTTTGCCATTGGCGTCCTTGAATTCGAGCAGGATTCGCGCGTCGTGCCAGGGTTCCTTGCCGGGCTTGAGATGGCTGACCCGCTGTCGCCACGACAACTCCAGTGCGTTCGTTCCCTCTGGCAGATCAAGGCTGCGGTACACCAAAATCATTTTGTCCGGTTCTGTCGCGCTCATGCGGAGGAAATGATTGCCATCTTCCTCCATCCACAGTGCCTCTTTCGGTCGTCCCCAGTCATCTGGCCAACCGTCGCGATTGGTATCCGCCTCGAAATTGCCGTTCGATAACAGGTTGCCGTCGCGCGCCAAAGCGGCTGCCGCTCGCGCTCGTCGCGCCTGAATTTCTTTTGCCCGTTTTGCCGCCGCCATGCGAGCCGCTTCCTCCAACGGGACCGGATCGGTCGGTTGCAACGAAATCTCATCCAGATCAAACGTCCCCTGCCGAACGAAAAACAACGACGGAATCACTTCCAGCCATTTTGCGCCTGCGGGCACGAGAAACTTCGTCGAACGCCTCACCCAGCCGTCGGTGTCCGTTCGCGTATGCGGCGATGGCGGGTTATTGGGGATTTTGTGGCCGTCGGCGTCCTTGAATTCGAGCAGGATTCGCGCGTCGTGCCAGGGTTCCTTGCCGGGCTTGAGATGGCTGACCCGTTGCCGCCAACTCAGCTCCAATGCGCGCGCCCCTTCTGAGATCGGCACTCGACGACACACCAGAATCGTCCGCCCCGCTTCGGTCGCTTCCAACCGCAGAAAAGTGTTGCCGTCCTGTGTCTGCCACGAAACACCGTTGGGGAGTCGCCCCCAATCGTTGGTCCACGATCCGTCGGCGACAGCGAGGTTCCCCCGACTCAACGCAACCAGCGCGGCAATGATACGCAGATATTTCATGGGGACAACTCTACCAAACCGCGCCCTGCGCTTGCCAGTGTTTCCCCCGGCTGCTACATTGCCGCCCGGTATGCCAAGGAAAACCACCTCCAAACGCGATCCAAAGAAAAAACCAACAGGCCTGAAACTCCTGATGGTCGCCTCCGAGTGCGCCCCTTTCGCCAAAAGCGGCGGACTGGGCGACATGGTGAGCGGTTTGTCAAAAGCGCTGGAAGACGCGGGACATGACGTGCGGATCTGCCTGCCGTTGTACGCCTCGGTGGATTACGCGCGCTGGGGGTTGCGCTTCGAGAAAACCTCCTGCGTCCACATGGGTGGCGGCGAGGAGAACTGGGTCGGCGTCCACACCGGCTCGCTCGACGGTGGCGTCAAAGTCTGGTTTGTGGACTACCAGCGGTTCTTCGGACGCCCCGGCATTTACGATGAAAACCAGCGCGAATACCTGGACAACGCCTATCGTTTTGCCCTTCTGTCCAAGGCCGCCATGCAGATTTGCAAGGACAACGGATGGATTCCCGATGTCATCCATGTCCATGACTGGCCCACGGCGGTCACGGCCGCCTTCCTCAAAACGTGGGATCGAATCCTCTCGCCTCTGTCACAAACCGCCAGCGTCCTGACCATTCACAACATCGGCTATCAGGGGGTTTATGACGCCAGTGTCATGAACTACCTCGGTGTCGGCTGGGAACATTTCACCGCCGACAAATTCGAGGATCATGGCCGTGTCAACCTGCTCAAAGCGGGCATTCATTTTGCCGACGCGATCACGACCGTCTCACCCACTCATGCCAGAGAAATCCTCACCCCCGCCGGGGGCATGGGACTGGCACCCTACCTCAACCATCGCGCCGCCGATTTCTTCGGGATCCTCAACGGCTGCGATTACGAACACTGGGACCCGTCCATTGACCCCCTGATCCCCGCCCGATACACCCCCAAAGACCTCACCGGCAAAACCATCTGCAAAACGGTTCTCCAACAACGTTTCCAACTGGAACCGTCCCCGCTTCTCCCAATCTTTGGGATTGTCAGCCGGTTTGCCCCGCAAAAAGGATTCAGCATGCTCATGGACGCCTTGCCCCGCGTCCTCAACACCATGCTCGTCCAGATCGTTGTCCTCGGCAGCGGCGACCGCCAGACCGAGGACTTCTTCAACTGGCTTGCCCGTCATTACCCCGGACGGGTCGGCGTGTATATCGGATTCAACGTCGAACTCAGTCATCTCATCGAAGCCGGCAGCGATTTCTTCCTGATGCCATCCCGCTACGAACCCTGCGGCCTCAACCAGATGTACTCCCTCAAATACGGCACCCTGCCCATCGTCCGCGCCACCGGCGGCTTGGACGACACCGTGGAAAACTACGACGAAAAAACCGGTACCGGCACCGGATTCAAGTTCTGGGATGCCAACTCGTTGGCGCTCTACAACACCATCGGCTGGGCCAACGCCACCTGGTACGACCGTCCCGCGCACATCGCCAAACTCCGCCAAAACGCCATGGCACAGGATTTCTCGTGGACCAGGTCCGCCGCCCGCTACATCGAAGTGTACCAACACGCCATCGCCCGTCGGCGCACCTAACCAAAGTTCGACCGCCGTTCCCACCATTCTGGAAGGACACGCGGAGCCTGTGCTGAGCGTAGCGAAGCATCGCGTCCGTACGTCGTTCCGTTCCATCCTGCACTCGCACGCCCCTTTTCCGACGGCCACGACAGTGGAGGGACGTGCTCCGTCGCGTCCGTCCGCTCCTACGGCAACCGGGCGCGGGCGCGGAAAAACGCCGCACTGTTGGTTGCAGGGAAGGTAAACACCGTCACGCCGTTGCTGCCGGGCGCACTCGCCCATTCGCTCCAGCCACCACGCAAATCCGTCGTCCCTTCCACCGTGTACACTCGCCCCGTCACCGTCCCAGCCAACACCACTCGCACCGCGTTGCTCCCTCCCTCCCACTCCACCGTCATCCGCGGCCACTCCTTCCCTCCCACCGGGTTGCTCCCCCACAAATACTCCAACCGCCCCGTCCATCCGTCCCCATCCGCATCCCCGGCATCCTGCCCCTCAAACCCTTCCGTCACTCCCCACCCCACATACCACAAATACGGCGTCCCGTTCGTCGTCAACGTCGGCGCAAAGTTCGCCACCAAATTCGTGTACGGCTCGTTCACCACCACCGTCAACGGATTCAACCCCGTGTTGGTCGAGCCGCTCCACCCAGCAAACGAATAATACGCATTCGGCACCGCCAATACCCACAGGTTCGTCCCTTTATTGTAAAAATCATCCGCGCTGCGTTGATACTGCACCTGTCCCGACCCGTTGTTGGTCGCCACCAACCGACATTGCTCCTGCCAACCCGTCTCGTTCAGCCAACTGACCACCGTGTCGTTGGTCACATTGACCAACACCGTCACCGGTTGCCGCGCCCACAACCGTCGCCCCGCATCGCTCGGATGCCCCACCACCTGATCCACTCGCACCGTCACCGTGCTACCCACCGCATAACTACCCGCTCCCACCGGATTGCCTATCGTGTTGGTCCCAAACCACCCCTCATACCGCGACACCACCGACACCGTCACCGGAGCCGTCGCCGGCGTCAGCGTAAAACACAAAAACGGCGTCCCAGAAGGAAGATTGAAGATGTGGAATGGCGGGGTGTTGAAGGTCTGCCCCTGCGTCAGGTCAAAAGTTCCGCTCTTGGTGTATGTTCCGTCGGCGAATCGGGCGTAGTTTGTGCTAAGGGTTAATGTCCAGTTGTAAAGGTCCCTCAAGCCGACATCTCTATAACCTCCATCTGTTCCGTAACCGTTTTGTGCTTGGAATGTGAAATAGCAATTTGATGCTGTAACTGTTTGCCCTTGCTGTAATCCCTGAACATCCGCCTTCAAAGGAAAAGGCTTATTCGCATCCGGACCATCATACGGACGGGC
>Ga0272448_1000259_pt1 | contig 82654 bp, 76 predicted proteins | sample YNPCB0191_FD_202220 | JGI IMG/M metagenome (GOLD analysis project Ga0272448, IMG submission 202220) | Hot spring sediment microbial communities from Yellowstone National Park, WY, United States - YNP-CB-019-1 | ecosystem: Environmental > Aquatic > Thermal springs > Hot (42-90C) > Sediment...
CTGGACATCAACACTTTCGTTTGCAGGGTTGGGTGTAAGCGTAAAGCCGTAATTTTGAGAAGATACATAGACTCCAATACCTCTGGGAGTGCTTGTTCCACATTCATTATGCGCCTGGGCGAGTACGAATCTCTCCTGAGGTTCAGGCATCGGTGGTTATATCAATGCTTTCCTTGGTGAACAGTTCGCAGGGCCCCGGATGAGGGGTGGAAGACAGGTATTCATAAGCTGTAATTCCCGCCGGAATAACCCATTTATAATCATTCACATTTTTGGAACTGTTTGGAAAAATCATTTTGGGTATGCTCAATGTCGTTCTCGGAGGGGTAACTCCATATACCCAGGTGATACTATCATTGATGGCGGGATAAAGAAACGGGTCAGGTGGAAAGTTGTTTAATGAGAGAATAGTTACTTCTAAAGGTGATAAAGATCCGCACTCTGTACCCGCAAACGTCACAGTAATTTTGCCTTTCGGCATTTGTTTATTAATGTTATCAAATGCAACATTTTGCCATTTAACTGTTACTTCAGTTAAATTTGAATTGTTAATTTCGGGTACCCAGTATCCATTGCTGTTTAGTATATACCCATTTTCAATTTTCCAATTAATCAAACATGTGTTGTTTTTGCGAGAAATTGAATAAATATAATAACTGTATTGAACATAATCATCAAGAGTTGGACAACACTCTGTGGGTTTGTTAATCCATGTCTGACTCTTACCTGAATATGAAAAAATTAGAAATTCTATTATGGTAATCAAAAGTATAAGCTGTGAACCTGGCTGAAACCTTTCTTTTGACAATTTATTCATAAAAAACTGAGATTAAAAATTTAACAAAATGTTTACTGTACATAAGGGTACAATCCCGATCTTTAGACTGTTGTTAAAAGGTTCAAGATACTTTCTTTTAATGACTGATCCATCCAAAAAATGTTCTTCTTCAACACCCCAGAATCTGTTTAATCTGTATTGAAAAGGCAATTTTGCTTCTGTTTCAAGCCTGAGGTTGGGACTTAACTGAAAAAGTATTCGGCATGAGGGATAAAATGAAAAGAACTGAGTTTGATTATGTTGGTTAAACCATACCAAGTATGCTCTTTCTCCTTCTACCCCGGAAGCATAATTTTTTGCTCTCAGATTAAAAGCCTCTATTTTATACCCTATTCCAGCGCCGCAGGCAAAAGAAAACCTTTTCAACGTCCTTAGAAAATAATATCCAACATTGATACCGGTAATAACACGTTTTCTGAAAAATTCAGTTGCCCAAATAGCCTCATCGCTTTCATGCTGATGGTTAAAATAGAGATCAGTTTCAACAACCAGCTCTCTGTTGTTATTGAGCATTCTTTGATAGATTATTGTAAAAGGGGAGAAAGTATCTCTTTTTGCAAGATTTTCCCATAGAGGAACTGTGTTAATACCAATATAGTTTTTCCCGGTTGGAGTATTTTGAGCCCGAAGGTACCAACACCCTGCTCCGGACAAAAGAACAATAAAAAGAATCAAATTTTTCATAAATAAAAGATTTAGAAAGATTTATGATTAATGATATACTGAACTAACTGAACCCGTACTTATAGTTTTAATATGGCGGGCTTCGTTTTGATTCCGATGTATGATTCCGGCATTTACCCGTGGTTCCTGATATTACCTGGGTCATATCCTTTTTTGGATATTTTCCTTTTCCTTTTAAAGCGGATGAAATACCTGCCACCTATTAGTTCCTTCCGGAGTGGATTTGTGACAGAAAATTATGGTAAAATTTTCAACAAAATATCAACAACAATATAATACTTCCCTGTCAAGGGAGTATTATACAAATGAAACCACATAATTGTATAAACTATACTAAACATAATCATCAATTGTAGGACAACATTCAAGAGGTTTTTCAACCCATGTCTGGCTTTTAACTGAATTTATTGATACAATATTTAGTAAAACTGCAATTACAAAAAATAAGTTTTGAACCTGGCTGAACCTATTTTTTGAAAAGGTATGCATAATAAAAAATATTAAAAATTGAACATTAGATTAACTGATCCAATAGGTATTACACCTATTTTCAGACTTTTGTCAAAAGGTTCAAGATATTTGTTTTTATTAACTGTTCCATTTAAGTAGCGATCTTCTTCTATTCCCCAAAATCTGATTAATTTGTATTGAAATGGCAACTTTGCTTCTGTTTCTATTCGAATATTCTCGCTCAACTGAAATTGTAACCTTAAGGAGGGGTAAAAAGAAAAAGCCAGTGTCTGATAATGTTGATCAAAATATACATGGAATTCTTTATCATCTGACATGCCTGACGCATAATTATCAGCTTTTAGATTGTAGGAATCCACTTTGTATCCTACACCAACTCCATAAGCATAGGAAAATCTTTTAAGTACCCTCGTAAAATAGTATCCAATGTTTACACCGGCATTAATCCACGTTTTATACAGTTGTCTAGGTTCAAATGTCCAACCATCATTTGTGTGCTTATGGTTGAAGTATAAATCACTTTCAAAAACCAATACTCTGTTTTTATTAAGCATTCTTTCATAGATTATTGTAAAAGGTGAGAAAGTGTCTTTCTTTGCAAGATTTTCCCATAGAGGAACTGTGTTAATACCAATATAGTTTTTCCCGGTTGGAGTATTTTGAGCCCGAAGGTAACAACACCCTGCTCCGGACAAAAGAACAATTAAAAGAATTAATTTTTTCATAAATAAAAGATTTAGAAAGATTTATGATTTATGATATATTGAATTAACTGAACCCGTATTACCGATTTAATAAGGTGGGCTACGTTTTGACTCCGGTGAATGATTCCGGTATTTGCCCGTGATTCTTGGTATTGTCTGGGTCATGTTCTCTGCTCCGGTATTTTCCTTTTTTTTATAAGGGAATAAAATGCCTGCTATCTATTAGTTCCTTCCGGAATGAATTTGTGACAAAAAATGATGGTAAAATTTTCAACAAAATATCAACAACAAGCGCCTGATTGAGCATTTCTGCCAAGCCCATTTTTAAAATTCTATTTACCCCAATTACATCAGAAAAATTCTAATGCAGTGCGATGAAGAAGAATAAACCCAACTTTGCGCAGCAAAACCTGCTCAAAGTGACCTGCGGGCCGCTTTCACTTTGTTTTAGCGGGGTTTGCCCGGATGCCAGCGTAAAAGACGAACACACTGCGCATTAGTTCGTTTTCACTTCCAATGCGCAATCCGGTTATAAATAATTACCTTTACAAGAACGACAAAAGATACGTTATGGAAAAAGAGGTGCATCCGGTAGAGGTTTTTGCAGGAACGTCTGCGCAGGCTACCATTGTTAAAAGCATTCTGGAAAGTGCCGGCATTTATTGTTTTCTGAAAGATGATATAATGGGTACCCTCTTTCCATGGTACACTTCTGCCGGTGGAGCCGGCGCCGTGAAAGTTTTTGTATCAGACGCTGATTTTGAGGAAGCAAAAGCCATTGTGGAAGAATATGAGAAGAACATTCAGTAACCTTTTATAAATCTGACCGCTGATCTGCAAAAAGCAGAATGAAATTTTTGTCCCTGCGGGATTCTGCAATGAACATTCCCTGCAGGTGTAAAGGAAAATCTAATTACCGATAATATTTTTCATCGGTATTCTCAAAAACCTGGCCCGGTAATTTTCAGCATTCCTGTAAACATCCCTCACGTGGAATGAGTTGACGCAGTATGAAACCAGCAGTTTGTCGTTCCTTATGTATTGAGGGTGTGCCAGAGCATTATAAACAAAAATTCTTCCGGTGGTATCCTGTCCGGGTTCAGGAGGACGATACTGGAATTTTTTATTGGTAAACACTCCTGTTGGCGTATCGGCTGTGTAGGTGTAAATATCCGTTCCCGCACGCTCCATGGTTAGCAGGACGTATTTATTGCGGTATTTAAAGATGCTGAATTGTTCCGAAACGGAGATATCGGTTTCAACAGGAGCCGAAACTGCAATACTGGTATCCCAACCTGAACCGTTGAAGAATTCCCAGTTTTTATACAATACCTTGCTGTTCAGAGGAACCCTTGCCACATGAATCCTGGAAAAGTGCGGTTCATTTTTTGTGCCGTAAATGTAAACGTACCCATTGTCAATCATCACGCAGTTGCCGAAATCAATCGGATATTTCCTGTAATCATACTCCACTTTATGGGTCGCAAGATGAACAAAGCCGGGGAGTTTGTATGACAGCAGGTCAATTTCTGCAATTCTGAAGGCAAACATTTCCGCCGTCATTTTGTCCATTTCATCTTTTTCTTCTTCTGATTTTGCTGAAGTTTTAATTGCGGAGGGGGCATTATAAAGGCTCAGGGCAAATACAAACAGAGTGTCTCCTCTTGTAAATCCATGGCCGGGCCAGTACCAACGGTATATCGAGTCGTTTTCCAAACGGGGAGGCACCATAAGAGTCTGTGGTTCTGACAGGGTTCCTCCGATAATTGCCTTTGCCCCGTCCATGTTTTTGTCGATGAGGTTAAAGGCATTTCTCAGCATCGGTGTTTTCGGATCAATGCCGCCGTTCATCAGTTTGCCCACAAAACAATCACCAACAAAAAACACAGAGGATCCATCCGGCAGGGGTACGGAGAAAATACCGTCGGCACATAATATTCCTCCGGAATCAGCGTAAAACATAGAAGAAAATTCTTTGTCGGGTTGTACTGTTACCTCTCCCCGCTGGCAGGAAGCAAAAAAGACAACTGAAAAGATGATAAGAAATTTCCCTGAGGTTTTTATGGCCATAAGAACGTGTTTCATAATTGAAATGTTGATGGGGTAATGAAAGGGTGAAGAGCAAGGCGGCAGGGTGGTAAAATTATTCAACTAACTGATACTTAATTTTAACAAACCTGGGATGATAAATGGTTGCATCCTTCTGGATATCTTCCCAGAAATTCAGGGTAATGGTATTATAACTTACCAGAAGTTCGCCGGGTTTGGAGAGATGATAATGAGCCTTTGCGTTATAGGTGAGGAGGCCCTTTTCCTTGTATTCGGGGCAGGTATAGACTTCCTTTGTGTCTCCGAAAGGGCCTGCAGGGCTTTTCCCAACAGCGATACCGATTTTCTCTGATATTCCAAGAATGGTAAAGGTGAGGAAGTATCTTCCATCCTCTGTCGGGGTCACGCTGAGTTCGTTCGAAACGCCGTCAGTTATTGGGGCAACAGAATGTATATTTTTACCCCAGTCAGATCCGTTCCAGAAAGTCCAGTGGTCAACATCCTCAAATTCTTCCGGCCTCACCCTTGCTGCCAGAAGAGATTTTTTGCCTTCGGCTATGCCATAAATATATACGTAGCCATCCGGGCAGGGAGCTTTTGCTTTTTCTGTATTCACCAGAATTCCGCTTCCGAAGTATATTCTTCCCAGGGCAGGGTGGACAAATCCGAGGCCGGTGGGTATCTGCTGATAATTTGTTATGCCTTCGGGGGTGGGATTTTTGATTTTAAGAATGGTTACATTGGTGGCTTCAAAGTCAAAAACTCCCGGTCCTGTTTTGTGCACATGGTAGGCAAAAAGGTATAGTGTGTTGTTTTTTTCCAGGTTGATAAACCCGTCTCCCAGCCAGAAATATTCTCCCGGTTTGCTGTTTATGTTATCCGGAACAAAGAAGGCGACAGGTTTTCCGGAACGGTCCCTGTTGTATTCAAATACGATGGCTGATGTGTCGGGTGTAAATCCCTTCATCCAGGCCACCGAATTGTTTACCATCACATTGCCGGGCAGAGGGACCCGGTTGACAACTTCGCCTACATACGTATCGCTGAAGATGAAAAGCGTTTTCTTGCCGGCGATTTCCTGTTCTTCCACACCGTCGAGGGGAATGGAAAAAATACCATCCGCCCCGAACCAGCCTGAGGTTCTTTCCATCAGGGCAGTCCATTCAGGAGCCGGTTCTGCACTAAATTGAAAAGGAACATCACTTGGCTCTGAGCAATGCCTTTCCGCAACCGTTTTCTGCCGGCAACTGCCTGCAGCCAGACTGCAAGCCAGAAATATCCAAACGGGCATTGTGTAATTCATGATTTTTCTTTTTGGTATTGCCTCAATTGTCTTCATCAGATAATCAAAGCCAATGTTCAGGATTTTACTTTGGCAATATATCAGTACGTTAACGTTACAGGTTCTTTTTTTCTTTTTTGATGGTCTGAGGGGATCTTAAAAAACGAATGTTTTAAAATATCCTCTGTAACACAGCGGCTGCAATTATTCCCTGACGTACCGGGCAATCACGTCTTTCCAGAGCAGATATCCTTTTCCGTTCAGATGCAGTCCATCCAGGCTGTATTCCCTGTTCAGCTTATTGTTTTCCGTCTTGAAAGCACTAAAAAGATCGATGTAAGGGAGTGAAAATTCCCGGGCCAGTTTTTCCAGCCCTTCATTTATCAGGATGATGTCGGTATTTTTACGGTTGGTGTGGATAGCATCATCGGTTGGGAGAACGCTCTGAATATAAATCTTTGTGCGGGGTGATTCCTGACGAATCCGTGTGATAATTTTCCGGTAATTGGCAATAATGTAATCTACCGTTTTACCAAAGGCGAGATCATTGGTTCCGATCATCAGAAAAATTTTGGCGGGCTGGCCGGAAGTAATGTCGCTGAGCCTTTCGAGGATTCCCTCGGTATCATCCCCTCCGATTCCTCTGTTCTTTATATGCGGATTGCCAAAAAGTTCTGCCCATTCGCAATTGTCGGTAATGCTGTTGCCCAGAAAAATTATGTCTTTCTTTGATTTGGGCAAGGTTTCAAAATGTTCTTTTTTGTGATAGTAATAAGCTTTCAGGGCTTTATTCCATTCTTCCATGTCTTTGGCAAACTTTTCCTCAGCGCTCAGCTGGGTGGTATCTTTTACCTGCATTGGAGCAAAGGAAGCAACAGAAAGAATATCTGGTTCATTTGCATTTCCAGGGAATGATCCTGTTATGAACAGGAATATAAAAGCGGTAACAAGGACTGTTTTTTTCATGGTGTCTGGTGTTAAATCAATATGAAATGATTTTTCTGGTTTCAGAACCCCATTTTCCCTCGAGCCGGACAATAAAAAAGCGGGAGGGCGACATGGGAACCGGAACAAACGTGTCGCCTGAAATGTAAACCTGCATCAGTTTTCGTCCATCAGAGCTGTAGACTGACAAAACGGAAGGGGAAGGAACATCTGTTATATGAAGGGAGCGGGTAAAGGGTGAATAGGAAATTCTCCCCTGTTCCTTCACCTGAATGTTGTCAGCTAAGCTCGGATAAACATCATGCAGGGACAAGGTGTCAGGGATGACAGCAGAAGCTGCATTTTCGACATCAAGCCAGTAAAAACGGGCGCGGTAGTTTCTTGTGTCATTGTAAATGGAAAAGAAATCAGAAGTGTTTACATTAAAGGAAATCAGTATTTTCCCGTCGTTAGTAAACTGTGGATGGGCGAAGAGATTATAGCTGAACAGGTTGGGATAGGGTTTAATAACCGCGAACAGGGTTTCTTTACCGCCCGAGGAAGCTCTGTTCCAGGGGCCTGTTATTTTATCCGCTTCCAGGATGTAAAGTTTTCCCACCAGCCATATTTCATGCATTATCAGGTAGAAGGTACCATTTTTTTCATATACGTAAAAGGATTCACTCATGGGCCTGTCTCCCAGAGGCCGGGCGTTCCGGCAGTCTCCTGACCAGGTATCGGAACCTGTATAAAATTCCCATGGTTCATCCACACTTTGCCTTACTCGTGCCATATAAAGCAGAGGCCATGTCATTCCGCTGGAGGTAGTGTCTTTCACACCGAATATGTAAGTATATTCACCGCTTCTGATAATGCAGGCGCCAAAACGCATGGTCGTGTCGGTTAGGGAAGGAATTTTTTTTGTGGTAATGTATGCCAGTCCGGGGTATTTGTAATATGCAATGCAGGTTGTTCCTACCTTGAAATTAAAGCCCGGATTATTGTTGTTAAAATAGGATACTCTGACGGCAAATACCTTCAGGGTATCGTTTTCAATTACCGCGTGCTCTGGCCAGAAAAAGGCATTGCCGTCAGCCGGAATAAAAGAGGAGGGGTTTGCCAGAGTGCCCTGGTAATAGGCGGTCAGTGAAGATGCATCTTCCAGAACAACCGAATTGTTGATCATATGTGAGCGTGACGGATTTATGCTGAAGGTGCCGGTTTTTTCCCCTATAAAGCTGTCGCCAAAAAGCCACAGAGTTTTTCCGTCAGGCAGGGGCAGGGAAATGGTAGCGTCAGAAGCACACCATCCGTTTTCTACCTGATTGAATTTGTCGAACCGTTCCTGGGCAAGAGTCAGGGCATACTGGGCTGAAATGGCGGGTCCGAAGGCTATGGTGATGGCTACGGCCCCCAGAGAGATCAGATAAAACCGATGGAGAGTAAAATGTGTATGTTTCATTCCGATTTTGTGCTTGCGATGATTAAAATTTTTCCCTGATCATTCTGGGTTTTCCGTTATCCAGTATAAGGGTATAATAGGTATTTTTATACAGAACGTGGTACAATTTTCCGCTCAGTTCCAGAGGACCGTGAGTCTGCAAAGCTTCCCCGCCAATTTGTGGATAGAATCCGAAGAAATCCTTCAGAACGACCTGTGAAAGGGAAACCCCGCCCGAGGATTCCCTGTTATGCCAGCCTCGTTCGGCAATCCGGACTTTGGCATGACTGGTTTTTTTGTTTTCTCCCCAAAGTTCATGCGCCTGAGCCCAGATTCCTTCATAGGTAACGGGCTCAATGGCATGGTAGAAGTCAAGGGCTTTCTGAGGATAACCCATCTGCGTGAGGGCATCCATCGTTTCAGCCGGCCAGCCATCGTAGGCTCCCAGAGGGCCATGGTCAGGCCTGTCAGATTGTGCGGCGGCAACATCGTCTACCGACTGGGCCCTCATCCATTGATCAGCCATCAGTTCACGGTAAAGAAAATCAATCATTTCCTTTCTGATATTCTCAGGGACATCATTCGGAATGTATTTGCCAATGAAGAAGAAATCGAGGCAATGCCGTACTTCAATCTTTTTACCGTTTGGATACAGGCTGTACCAGACCCCGTTTCCTGCATAGAGTTTGAGGATACGCTGAATCATGTCAGAGGCCATGGTGTTCATCTCGGCAGCTTTTTCCCGGTTTCCAAGCTTTTCATATATTCTGGCCATTTCGCGCATCATCCATGCATATCCTGCATTGAATGAAGGGACGATATGTTTATATGTAGGAACGCATTCCAGAAGATTCCATTCATCATCGCCAAAATCGGCCAGTTTATATACGTCATCTGTACAACCTTCCAGTCCGTACAATGATATTTTTTTCCAGTTCAGGGCATACTCTTCAAGGTGCCCGAGGACTGTCTTTCCGTTGATGGTATCCTGCAGGAACCCTTCATCGCCTGTTACGGCAATATAATCGCGGATCATCTGGAAAAGCGCCCAGTAATTGGCCGAATAGCCGTTTCCGACGCCCTTGCCTCCGAAATTGTCTTTCCCGTAATATTTGCTCGGGTCGATCTTTATCCAGGAAGAAAGGTGTTCTTTCATCATTACGGGGTCGACAACGGCCCAGAGTGTTGACCATAGGGTGATATCCCAGAAAAAGGTTATCGAGGCGCCCCACCGGGGTCCGCCGGTAAGAAAAACTTTTTTATGCTGGGGCAGGTTTGTATTTATAAGGTACAGCATGGTCAGCGGACCAGCATAGTAAACCTTTTTTACTTTCTGGTCGTTGGTTTCAAGTACAGGGAAACATCCTGAAATCAGAGGATTATTGGGTCGGAAAATCATATTCCATTTTTCTTCCCACGCTTTCTGAACGCTGTTAAATGAAGATTCAAAGTCGGCAGTCCATTCATTCAGATTTTTCTGCAGTGATTTTTCATCATCTCCGTATGTCATTACGTACCGGATGATTTTTGTTTCACCCGGAGCCAGGGACCAGTTCCAGGAAGCTGTACCTCCGCTGTTTCTGGCAATGAGTTTATCGGGCGCCGTTACCAGTCTGAAAGCTGTTTTTGCCTCTGTTTCACGATCATAAACATAAATGTCATTATTTATGTTTTGGGCATGGTACTTTTTTGCATTCAGGATTTCTTCATCTGTGGGCCATTTCAGCATAGCTTTCACAAGGGCTGGTTTTCCGTTTACCAGTTCCCACTGATAGCCTTCTTTCTGATGGACCGCTTCACCCAGATGTTTTCTCACATTTTCCACTTCCTCATCGCGTTTGGTAACGCTGCCGTCCATTTTGGGATAAGGGTACCACCATTGCCAGTCACCTCCGTACTTGCTGATAAAACCGATAAGGTCAAGATCCACTTGTACGTTTTTGGGTTCACTGGTTGAATTTTTCATCTCAATCTGCCACATAATGCCGTCTTTGTCAAACAGCATTCTGGTGGAACTCATCAGGTCGATGCCGTCAAATTGTCCTTTTCGTAAAGCCTGGTAAGGTTGCCAGCGGAAGGCATTCACTCTGGGTGTTTTTCCGTTAATCCGCAAAGTGCCTGTATGATACCCTCCGGAATAGGGGGCTGAAACAAACCAGCTAATTGAGGCTAAGTCTCTGTTGACAAGCGCCTGACCACGGAAGTTCCTGATGGAAGGTTCCATTTCTGCCGTGTCGGTAGATACCCATAGGCCTGAAAGATCTTCGAGCGAAGGAATGTTTTTGTATACATCTTCTTTTGGCGCTTTTCCGGTACATGCTGCCACCATTGCTAAAATAGCTGCAGAAAGGAATAAGGTGCGATACTGCATGGCTGATGGTTTATTAAGTTAATTGAAAATTGCAGGCAGATAGTTCTGAATTATTGAAGTTGCTGAAGGGCAAAGGCATAAGCTCCGAGTGCTATGGCCCGGCTGGCACCAAGCTTTGACAAACCTATCCCAACTCTGGCTCTTTCGTCATAGGTAACGATACGATTGCTATAAGGCACCTTCAGTTCCCGGATGTTTCCCATGGCAAATTCGTTGAAGATGCTTTCATCTTCCAGGTTGTATACCTTTACATCAAGCCTTTTTGCAGGAGTTCCGTCCCAGCGTTTGTACGGCCGGTTAATTTCACTGAACATGGCAGGAGCAAACAACTGCCAGGCTCCTGTAATTCCTCCTCCGATAACTACAATTCCGTCGATCAGCGTGAGGATGTTGGCTATGGAACTTCCCAGCGCTTCTCCGAACTGACGATAGGCTTCAATGGCTGCTTCTTTGTTTCCGGGCAACTTTCCCGTGGCGATTTCAAAAATGTCTTTTGGAGTGATTCTGCCGGAAAAAGGCTGACCGGAAGCCTGGGCATAAACCCGTTGCAGGGCGCGGGTACTTACGCTCTCTTCTGCGTTCCAGTCGGGATTGAATTTATTGAGGGTATTATGGATACCTGTGTCGTTTGAGTTGTCACCAATCAACAGGATATTATTGATAACCACCCCGCATCCAAAACCTGTTCCAAGCGTCAGGCCAATCAGATTATGAAATTGTTTTATACCTCTTCTGCTCAGAATTCTGGCATTCAATTCCGGCAGGAAACCACATAAAGCTTCTCCGTAGGCAAAGAGATTGCCGTCGTTGTTGATGAAAACCGGAAGGTGAAACAGGTCTTCCATCATGGGACCAAGGGCAACCCCGTTAGTAAATGCCTTAAAGTTAGGAAGGTCGCCAATAATTCCTTTTTTGTAATCCGCCGGTCCGGGGAATGCAAAACTGATAGCTGTGGCTTTTCCGGGAATGCGCTGTTCCACTTCTCTGAATCCCTTGATGATGGTTTTCAGGCAGGCATCAAGATCTTCTGAAGGAGTAGGAAAGGTAAATGGTCCTGCAATTTCGCGACCACCCTGCAGAGCAGAAAAAACCAAGTTTGTGCCGCCTGCATCCAGTGTCAGAACAATTCTGTTGTCATTGAAGATATCGGTCATAGCATAACAATTTATCTGTTATTGGTTAGTTGCAGGTTTCTGGCGTAATAAATAATAGGTTGCAAACAGTGTGTAAAGTGTGCAGAAAATAAGAACGTAAATGCTTGAGGTTACACCATATTTTTCGGTCAGTATGCCGGCTATCGGAGGAATAACTGCTCCACCGCTGACCGCCAGAATGACAAGGCCCGAAATTTCATTGGCGTAGGCCGGTTTACGCTCTACCGTAAGGGCAAATACCAGCGGGAAGATATTGGAAAAACCCAGCCCTGTGATAAATATAAGAATCCAGGTAAACCGGAGCGTTGGAGAAGCCAGAATGCCCAACAACCCGGCAAGGGTAACCAGCGTACTGGTGATAAGAAATATCTTTGTATTGACCTTTCTCAGGAGGATAGAGCCGAGTAACCGGCCGGCCATAAGGGAGGCAAAATAAATACTGATTCCCAGGCTTGCTGTTTCAAGGCTTATGCTGTACCTGGTTTTAAGATAATTGGCGATATTGGAGTTCATGGAAACATCAAATCCAACCTGGAAGAAAATGCTCAGAACCATAATGAGTACAAAAGGATTTTTGAGAATTTGTACCACGGTTTTGAGCGAAGCCGGTTCTTTTTCCGGCCGGGATTCTTCAATTTTTATTGAGTATAACCAGAAAGCTGAGAGGAATGATATGACGGCATATAGCGGGAATACCAGCCTCCAGTTTCCGGTATATTTAGCCAGGCCGGCTACTATCACAGGACCGAGCATGGAGGCTATGGCTTTGATAAACTGCGACAAACTTAAATTTGCTGCCTTGGTTTCATCGGAAGAGTAGTCCAGTAGTAAGGGGTTGGCCGAAACCTGAAGAATCGTGTTTCCGATACCGATAATCATAAACCCGATCACAGCGGTAAAGTAGGAATAATAAATCAGAGGCGGGATCATCCCGAGGCCGGTTATCATCATGGCAAGAATAACGGTAAATTTTTTCCCTTTCCTGTCCTGAAAAATGCCGGTAGGTATGGAAAATAAGGCAAACCATATAAAGACAATGCTGGGCAGAAGCTGGGCAACACTGTCAGAAAGCCCAAAATCGCGTTTAACATATCCCGTGGCAACACCAACAAGATCAACAAATCCCATGACATAAAACGACATGAAGATTGGGAGCATGTACCTGAGTGACCGGTTACTTTTCATACAAAGAGGTTTTATTGATTGATACAGGTTCTTACATAGGCTTTGATGGTAGCGCACTGTTTGCCTTCTGATTCGCCGTAGGGACGGATAGTGTATTCGCCTACGCAGGCCGGAACAATGAAGGTTTCGGCAAAATGAACAATAAATGGTTCAAATGCTCCGGAAGGACTTTCAACGATAGCTTCACGGCCTTCTACAAGATTCAGCACGTTAACACCCCCGTTGGTATTATGGGGTACTTTTCCGGTGAACCAGTGTCTGCGTGTTTCAATAAATTCCCGTTCATGAAGTCCGGTGGCTTCTTCATACCATCCGTTGCCTTCGCTGATCTTTCTGACCCGGTTTATCAGGTTTTTTTTCGTCCAGTTGGTTGTTCTGTCCCACTGAATAACATGGCGGCCGTGTTCAATATTAATGGGTCGTGGCTTTCCGTCCAACCCAAGCCTTCCCCAGTCCCAGAGCTTGAAAGTAAAAATATATGGGGTAGAACTGATTTCGAGGACAAGGCAGTTTTTCCCCGAACAATGAACTGTTCCTCCCGGAATAAGGAAGTGGTCGTGCTTCTTTGCAGGCCAGCGCTCCACGAACTTTTCCGCATCAAAATACACACCTTCTTCCTGGGCTTTGTAAAGCTCCTCAATCATGGCTTCGGGATTGATTCCTTCCTTGAGGCCAAGGAAAACAGATGCATCTTCTGCTGCGTCTATCAGATAATAGCTTTCATCCTGCGTATAATGGATGCCGAATTTTTCCTGAATGTATTCGGTCAATGGGTGCACCTGGAGCGATAGGTTCCCTCCTTCCATGGTGTCAAGAAAGTCAAAGCGGATGGGAAATTCATCACCGAAGCGCGCGTGGACAGCTTCTCCCAGCAATTTACGCGGGTAGGCAAATACAAGATTGATAGATGGGGTTTCGAAAACGGCTTCGCCATAAGTCAGGAGCAAACTGTTCTCCTCCGGAACACAATTGAAACACCAGGCATAGTTCTCTGGTTCCGGATCAAGGCCACAAACCCTTTTCATCCACTGGCCGCCCCATGGCCCCTGATCGAAATAGGGCATAAGACTGAAAGGCCGGGTGAGGGTTTTCTCCAATCCATTGCGGAAAGCTTCGGCGGTAAGCAGCACAGGTATTTCCATGTTCGTTGAGTCAAGGATAAAATCCCACCGGTGCATCAGTTTCTTTTTCAGGCGGTCACATATTCTCCAGTCAACAAAAAATCCTCTTTTGTACTTTTCTTCAATGGAATCGTCTTTGTTTTCCATTCCGAGGTTGTCCACTTTGTTGGCCCGCATCCTTAACTGAATCTCCCACCGTGGCATATCAGCATATACCAGAACGGAGGGCCGGTCTGAAATGAGCGATGCCCCATAACCAAAGATAAGAATCAGCCCCTCGCCGGCTTCTTCGACTTCCTTTTTCAACTTACTGACTTTTTCCATGTCCACCAGATCGGTCATATTGAGCCTTGTCAGATAGCCAAAGATGCGGTCATCAGTAACATCGGGGAAAGTAATCCTTTCAACTTCCCCGGGGGGAAGGAAATAGTCCCTGCTGGTAATGATGCGCCGGGGTTTTAAATGACTGCCAAAAATGCTCAGCAGGTCGTCATAATAAACACCCTGATAGCATTCAACCACTACAATTTTTTTTGGATGGTTAGGTTCCTTCAGTTTAGCTTCCAATGTTTTGAAAATAGCATTCCATCCGCTGAAACATCCTTTACTGTCTTCTGTCACCCTTACGGAGGGTCTCTTGTTAAAATTCGGTTTCAAATCAACGCAGTTTAAAAATACAATCAAACCATGATGCTGAACAGAGAGCTGAATCAATTATATCCCTGGTTCTGAACAAGTTTAGGATTATAATAAAGTTCCTTTTGTGGAATAGGGAAAAGTACATGGTACGATTTGACGTTGGCTGAAGGTTTTGCCAGCAGCACCTGTTCCTGCAACTTGTTCATGCGAACCAGGTCGTACCAGCGATGTCCTTCCATGACAAATTCTTTTTGTCTTTCCTGAAGGACAGCATTTTTGAATGCCTGATAATCCAGACCGGGTGTCAGATCATCTAAGCCGGCACGGTTTCTCACCTGATTTATTGCATTGTATGCCTCTGTAGTGGGGCCATTATTGATTTCGTTGAGTACTTCGGCATACATCAGCAAAACATCGGCGTAGCGGAGGTAAATGAAATCAGCGTCCGATTCCCCATTCTGCCTGCCTCCTTCTGCTTCCTGATCCCAGTATTTTCTGATGTACGGCCCGTCGAACACTTCTCCCTCAAATTCGGTGATGAAGGTTGCCGCTTTTCGTTTATCATTGCTGGCAAAAAGATTATAGAGGTAATTGGTTGGTCTTTCCCATCCCTGTCCGTTTCGAACCCCTTTATCTGATTTGGTGGTGGGCATCAGCCGCACAATGAACTGATTGGTAGTCCATCCTTCTCCAAGAGTGGCACTGAAGTTTACAGCCCAGATAATTTCACCCCTGTTGGAATTGCTGATTTTGAAAATATCGGCGAATTCAGGTTCGAGGGTATATTTGCCGAGAACCTTTTCGAGTTGGGTCTTGCAGAGGTTAAAATCGCTCTGGCTTTTGTTCATTGCGCCCCGGGTAAGATAAACTTTTGCCAGCAGGGTTGATGCGGCCAGACTGGTTGGCATTCCTTCCTTTCTGTTGGGAAAAGGGTTGGTTGCCAGATAAACTTCTGCCTTTTTCAGGTCGCTAATGATGGAATCATATACTACCGCTACAGGAGTGCGGGGAATGATGGTGCTCTGCACGCTGGTTGTTGCCTTAAGCTGAAGAGGTACATCTCCGAAAAGCTTTGCCAGTTCAAAATACAGCATTCCTCTGAGGAAGTAGGCTTCTCCCTGCAGATGGTTTTTTACGGCTTCGCTCGAATACTTTTTTATTTTTTCAGATTCCTTCAGCAGAACGTTGCATGAGTTGATAACACTGTACGATTGTTCCCACACGAAAAACAGAGGAGCATTGTTGGCGTCAAAGGTGAAGTTAGACAGATCGTGCATGTCGATGGAAGGTCCTGTTTCGTAAGCATTATCGGAGGCCAGATCCTGAATTACCCAGAAATTATTGAAGAATAATCCGCCTCCTTCCCATGTCCAGGTAATCAGACCCCCAAACATGCCGTTGGCAAAGGTTACGAGGTCTTTTTCAGTCTGAAAATAATTGTTGTAATTAAAATCAGACCGTATATCGGAATCAAGAAAATCGCTGCAGCTGGTAATTGCTAAAAGGAGCGCGGAAATTGCTATGAACATCTTTTTCATGGCGGAAGGAATTAAAAAGTAACGTTGAGTGAGAAAAGATATGTTTTGGCCATAGGATATGGGCCATAATCGGCACCTTTCCCATAAACACTGCCTCCGAAAATTGAGACTTCGGGATCATAACCTGAGTACCGTGTAAGGGTGTACAGGTTACGGCCACTGAGAGCAAGCTGAACGCTTCTGATGTGCAGTTTTCCGAGAATTTTATCCGGAAGGGTATAGGAAAGAGTCACCTCTTTCAGGCGTGCATAGGAACCGTCTTCAACAATTACATCCGACATAACATTGCCGTGAGGCGAGGCATTCGCCCGCGGATATTTATTGGTCGGATTGGTTTCTGTCCATCGCTGCAAAGCTACCTTTGAGTTGTTCTGGAATCCGTCAAAGCTTTCAAGGAAGAACCGGTTAAAATTAACAATCTTATTGCCGTAATCTCCCTGAGTGTAGATGTCGAGCGTAAAATTCTTATAAGTGAAAGTGTTTTTAAAACCCCATGAAAAATCAGGATTCGTATTGCCAAGTTTGAAGTAATCATCAATGGTCAGCTTCCCGTCATGATTTTTATCAATATACTTCCTGTCGCCGTACCGCGGTATTTTTGACGGGAAGAAAGGAACAGACGAGGGATCCTCATTCAGTTGAATGATGCCATCTGACTTGTATCCGTAAATATTGCCTATGGGTTCTCCTTCGCGGATCATCGTCCAGTCAACAATATTCATGATGGAATTTCCGTAAATGGTACTCGATTTATCCAGGTTGGTGACTTTATTCCGGTTGAATGATATATTGAACCTTGTGTTCCATTTGAACTGTTCTTTCAGATTGACAGAGTTGACCGAAAATTCCATTCCTTTATTCTGTAAGTTGCCAACATTGGCCCAAACAAACTGAAATCCGGAGGAAGTATTTACAGGGATATACAGGAGAAGATCGGAGGTGTTTTTCAGATAGGTTTCGGCGATGAATTCAATGCGCGACTCGAAAAGGCTGAGGTCGAGCCCCGCATCATACTGTGTTGTTACTTCCCACTTCAGATCCTGATTTTCTAGTGAGTAAACATAGGTTCCGATAACTTTGGCATTGGCTCCTTCGCCGAAAAAGTAAGGGCGGTTGGCCATCAGGCTCAGTGAACTGCCCGGAGGGATCCCCTCATTACCGACCGTTCCGGCACTTAGTCTAAATTTGAGATCATTAATGGCGGTGACTGATTGCATGAAAGGCTCTTTGCTTATTCTCCAGGCGGCAGAAACCGAAGGGAAGAATCCAAATTTATGCAGTGCACCAAATTTCGAAGATCCGTCAGTTCTTCCCGAAGCGGTCAGATAATATTTGTTGTCGTAATTGTATATAACCCTGGCAATTCCTGACAGCATACTCCATGTGTTGTACCCGGTGAGAATGGTTTTATCAATGGCTGCTCCCAGGTCGTAGTATCCGAGACGGTCGTCATTGAACCGCTCAACAGCGATTTCGGCCGATTCCGAGACGTATCTCTGAGCGGTTTGCCCCAGAAGGAAATTGAACCTGTGTTTCTGAACTTCCAGGTCGTAGGTGAGCGTATTCTCAATCAACCAGGTGTACCCATCAATATTGACATTATTGCCTTTCCCTTTTTCCTGTCCCCTCTTAATAAAGCTTGGGATGTACTGCTGTTCTTTGTTAAAGAAAGCATCCATACCGAATTTGAACTTGTAGGTCAGGTTTTTCAGGACCTTCCAGTCAAGATACCCGTCAGAAATCACGCGGCTTGTGGTAATACGTGTTTTGGTTTCGTTGATTTCGGCCACCGGATTGCCTACCTTATTAATGGTATTGCTTTCATAGGTATACCCTCCTTCCTGATCGGGATCGTAAACATTTTGTCCCGGGTTGAAAAGAAGAGCCATGGTTACCACATTCGACAGGGTATTGGGTACTCCGGTTGTTACTCCGTTGTTGACACTGCGCGAAAGGTTGATGTTGATTCCTGTTCTGACTTTTGCTGATAGCTGGTTGTCGAGGTTCAGGCGAAAGGTGCCTTTGCTAAAATCGGAGTTTTTGATAATACCTTCCTGTTCTACGAGGTTGCCTGACAGATAGTAGGAGGTTTTGTCACTTCCACCTCTTAATGAAAGCTGGTAATTGGTCATGGGGGCAACCCTGAAGATTTCGTCCTGCCAGTCGGTTCCTTTCCCGAAACGGCTTGGCAGGGCAAAGGCAGTATTATAGGCTACATCGGGGTAGTATTTGCGGGCTTCGGTTACGGCAGCATTTCCCAGTTCTGCCAGTTCCCGGGCATTGAGCAATTCCAGCTTTTTGGTAATTTGCTGCAAGCCGACCGAAGAGTTAAAGGTTACCTGCATGTCGCCTTTGGTGCCCTGCTTGGTTGTTATCAGAATTACTCCGTTTGCGCCACGGGCACCGTATATGGCCGTAGCAGAAGCATCTTTGAGAATCTGTATTGATTCAATGTCGTTCGGGTTGATCGCCACAAGCGGATTGATATCCGATCCCTGGATGGTCCCGCTGGTCAGATCAGAGGCATTGGTAATGATAGGCACCCCGTCAATCACATACAACGGTTCATTCAAACCGTTAATGGAAGTGGTTCCTCGTATGCGGATGGATACCGGTGCCCCGGGTTTTCCTGTCGATTGTGACACTACTACACCTGCTGCCTGTCCCTGCAGTGACTGATCAAGCGAAAGCACGCTGGGAGAGGCAACGTCCTTGGCCTTTACCGACGATATGGAAACGGTTACATCGCTTTTACGCTGAGTTCCGTAACCTATTACAACAATTTCATCCAGATTGGTGATTTCCGGCGTGAGCATGATCTGATAATCTGTAATGCCCTCGGAAACAGGTTGCCTGACTTTGTTGTACCCGACAAAGGAAAAGGTAATATACTTAACGGTGGCCCTGTCAATGGAAAGGGTAAAGTTCCCATCCAGATCAGTTGTTGTTCCGATGGTTGTACCCTCCACAAATACGGATACACCCGGAAGCGGGGACTTGTTTTCGTCAACGACTCTTCCTTTGATGGTAACGGTTTGTGCAAACATTGTGCTGAAGGTCAAAAGCAGACCCAGCAGGAAAGTGATTTTTTTCATATTAAGTTGAATAAGCACGGTAGACTTTGACGGTGGTGCAGGAAAATATTGCTACCCGCACTGTGGAATTCCTTGCAACTGTCTCTTGCTGCAGGTTATAACAGAGCCTTTCTTCACAGCGCAAATGGAACATCAGAACAGAGTCTGATGTCTGGCAGACTCTGTTCCGACGCCACAGGTTCAGGGAATGGTAAGAAGATTATTATCAACGGTACTGCAGCTTAGTACTGAAATATTGGCTACCGCGTTGGCCATCGCCACTGTTCCGTAAGGCTGGAAAGCTCCTTTTGGCTGGCTGGTGAAGGTGTTCTTAATGCCATACAATCCAAAAACCGGAATATCCCAGTACATGATCATCTGGGATTCAGTAGCACTGGTGATCTTGTAATCATAATACTCATCAACGCCTTGTGAACCGGATCTGAGCTTGCGTATCAACCTGAGAATGGCAATTGTATCGGCATTGTTGGGTGTTTCTTTATAAACCCAGTAACAGAAATGATGTGCACTGTCAGCATATTGTGCAGTCATATCAATATCATAGGTGCCATCCTGGTGGAATCGGTAAATGTAAGCTGCATCCCAGGCCGCAAGCACATCAAACCCCAGCCATTCACTTGCCGTAACTTTCCAGTCGTATTTGACAAAAGAGGATTTAACAGAGAGTGATACATCAACAACAAGTGCCGTTGTCTTAACCTGATCCTTTTTGTCGGTCACTTCAAATTCAAATCCCAGGGTATGCAGGTCATCAAATTCCTGTACCGTGTAGGAAAAATTGTACGTGTAGGTATTCCCGTTCTTTACCAGCTGACTGGTAACGTCAACGGCTGTTCCCTTCACTTCGTCCACCACCTTGTAATACTTAAAGGCTTTTACTCCTTCGGCTACGATAGTAATGGTGGCTGTTGCTTCTTCCCCTACCTTCAGTTTGGGAGTAACCGTTTTGTCAATACTAATGGCAGTTGCCACAGGTTCTTCTTCATCTTTGCAGGAGGTCATTGCCAGGGCAATGAAAAGAGCAAAGACACTAAGTTGCAGCATGTAGTTGGTTAAACGTTTCATAAAAACTGGTTTAAGTGTTTTTGTTTTATTTTATATATGTTCAAATGTATGAACATACTATTACAAAGGTACATTATTAGGTTTGATAATTATGTGTTATAAAACATATTTTACAGAGAATTATTTCAGGACACCTGTTTTACTGAATCGGGAAAACGGTTTTCAGCGTTCACTTTCAACTGTATAGACAAAGCTGTCGGCACGATAAAAGCCGATGTTGTATTCGATAGGTCTGCTTCCGGGATCAAAAACGTAGCGTTTGCGTTTTAAAATGGGGTCACCGGGTTTAAGCTGCAGTTTACGGGCAAGAAAATCGTCAGCCACAATAGCACTGATTTCCTCTTTTGAGAGCTTGGCTATCGTTGCATAATTTTTTTCGAGGATTTCATAAAGAGGTTTGGTAAAATCTTCTTTTCCGGTGAGTCCTACCCGTGGATGAAACCATGAGATAAAATAAACAAAAGGTCGCTCAGGTCCTCCCCGCAGGCGTTCCAGCTTAAAAACAGGCTTTTTCAGCGGAATACGGAAAAAATCGGCCAATTTCTGATCCGCTTCTTCCCATGAGGTTTTTAGTTCATAATTGGTGATTTGTATTCCGAGGGCTTTCATTTCCTGGGAAAAACTTAACCAGTTATTCAGGCGGGTATTCACCCGTGTGTCGGCTACTACGGTGCCGACGCCTTTTTTCCTGATAAGAAGCCCTTCATAGGTAAGCCTGTTGGTGGCCTGACGCAGAGTATTTCTTGAAATACCCAGCTTTTTTGCCAGTTCAACTTCGTTGGGCAGGAATTTTCCGTTTTTATATTCAGGCTGCTTGATCATTTCCCGCAACAGGTTTTCTACCTGAATATGCAATGGCACGGAACTCTTATGGTCTATTTCATATTCCATGGAGGTTACTACCTTATAATATAATAATGTGCAAATGTATATACAAAATTAAACATAACTGATCGTACCATCTCCATCAATGCGATCAGTTAACAGTATTGTTCCGGAAAGATATTTGCTTCAGAAAGCCAATTCAGTGGGGTAAGAAAAAATGGGATGTCAACTGATTTTTTCCAGCCATTCCCTTACTTCCTCCGGCTTTGGGTTCGGCAGGGCCAGTTTGTTTTTCTTGTTGTACCCGCACATATCCTGATGCAGTTTGTTGGGATTCAGGGTTTTAAGCATAGAAACCTGTACAAAGCCCATTTTCTGCAGTACAGGAACCCATGCTTCGGGTATGCCTGCTTGGGTATATTTTTCCGTGGGATCGGCCACAGACTTCTTTTCCGGCCGCATCTGGGGAAAGAAAAGAACATCCTGAATAGACGGCTGATTGGTCATGATCATGGTAAGGCGGTCGATGCCGATACCAAGTCCTGCCGTAGGAGGCATCCCATATTCAAGAGCTCTGAGAAAATCTTCATCGAGCACCATGGCTTCCTGGTCACCGCGCTTACCCAGTTGAAGCTGGTCTTCAAAGCGGGCCCGCTGGTCAATCGGGTCATTTAGTTCAGAAAAGGCATTGCACAGTTCCTTTCCATTACAGATGGCCTCAAACCGTTCCACAAGCCCCGGTTTGCTCCGGTGTTTCTTGGCCAGGGGCGACATTTCAATGGGATAATCCATGATAAAGGTTGGCTGAATAAGGAAAGGTTCCACCAGTTCTCCAAAAATGGCATCGATCAGCTTTCCCTTACCCATGGTTTCGTCCGTTTCGATATTCAGTTTTCTGGTTACCTCGCGCAACTGGTTTTCGTCCATTTCTCCAATGTCGATGCCGGTTTTTTCTTTGATGGCATCGTACATGGTAATGCGTTTCCATGGCCGCCTGAAGTCAATCAGGTGCTCTCCCACCTGAACCTGGGTGGTGCCGTGGAGGTCTATGGCTACTTTTTCGATCATTTCTTCCACCAGGTCCATCATCCACAGGTAATCCTTATAGGCCACGTACAGTTCAATCTGGGTAAATTCCGGGTTGTGAAAACGGTCCATCCCTTCGTTGCGGAAGTCCTTTGAAAATTCATACACCCCGTCAAATCCGCCCACGATAAGCCGTTTGAGATACAACTCATTGGCAATTCTTAAATACAGGGTCTGTTCCAGTGTATTGTGAAAGGTTTTGAATGGGCGGGCGGCAGCGCCTCCGTAGAGCGGCTGAAGAATGGGGGTCTCCACTTCAAGGTATCCCCGCTTGTTCAGAAATTCGCGCATGGAATTGATGAGCCTGGTTCGCCTGACAAAAACCTCGCGAACATGCGGATTAACAATCAGATCAACGTATCTCTGCCTGTACCGCAGTTCCGGGTCGGTGAATGCATCAAAAACTTTGCCGTCCTTTTCCTTGACAACAGGAAGCGGGCGCAGTGATTTGGCGAGGAGTTTCAGTTCCTTAACATGAACCGACAGTTCTCCTGTTTTGGTAATAAAGGCAAACCCACTGATTCCTATGATATCTCCTATATCAAGAAGCTTTTTGAACAGGGTATCATACAGGGCGGTGTTGTCAGGAGGGCAGATATCTTCACGCCGCACGTAGAGCTGAATACGCCCCGTAGCATCCTGAATCTCCGCAAACGAAGCGCTGCCCATGATGCGCCGGCTCATGATCCTACCCGCAAGCCGCACATCCTGGAAATTATTTTTTTCCGGGCTGAAGTTTTTACGGATTTCATCAATGCTTGTGTTGACTTCAAACAAGGCTGCCGGATAGGGGTCAATACCCATTTTTCTGATTTCTTCAAGAGCCTGACGGCGAATTAGTTCCTGTTCGCTGAGTTCGGTATAATTCATGTCGAAAGATTTAATGGCTGCAAAGATAATATGTTAGGAATAAGTACAGTGCGTAAATGCTTCAAAACTTCGCTTTTCGATGCTTCCTGCAGAAATTTTACCTGTCAAATAGGCCGGGACAGTTTCTGAAGAATGAATTACCTTTGCTTTTTCAAAAACAGCAATTGTGAATAACAATACCTCACCCCGGCGCCGGTTGCCTCCCTGGCTCAAAATGCGAAGGGCTTCAGGAGAAACGTACTCAAAAGTGCGGAATCTGGTCGACCGGAACCATCTTCATACCATCTGTACGAGCGGCAATTGCCCCAATATCGGCGAATGCTGGAGCAGAGGAACGGCCACTTTTATGATCCTGGGCGATATCTGTACACGGAGTTGTAAATTCTGCGGTGTGGCAACGGGAAGGCCCAATCCTCCTGATCCGGACGAGCCGTTAAAAATTGCCCGGGCCATCCATACCATGCAGTTGAAGCATTGCGTTATTACCTCGGTCGACAGGGATGATCTTCCTGACGGTGGCGCTTCGTTCTGGGCTGAAACAATTCGTGCCGTGAAAACCATGAATCCGGGCGTTACCATGGAAGTGCTTATTCCCGATTTCCGGGGGAATACCGACAGCCTGGACCGGGTTATTGAAGCGGGGCCTGAGGTGATTTCGCATAACCTGGAAACGGTTAGAAGGCTAACCCCTCTCATCCGCAGTGTTGCCCGTTATGATGTAAGCCTGTCGGTTTTGAAATATATAGCATCAAAAGGAATCACAGCCAAGTCAGGAATCATGCTGGGTCTGGGGGAAACCCTGCCCGAAGTGCTGGAGACTATGGACGACCTGCTCGCAGCCGGGTGTTCAGTAATGACCATCGGACAGTATCTGTCACCTACGGCCAGTCATCTTCCTGTAGCCGAATACGTTAAGCCTGAAGTTTTTGAGGATCTGGCGCGGATTGCTCTGGAAAAGGGATTCCGGGCCGTAGAAAGCGGGCCGCTGGTGCGTTCCTCCTACCATGCAGAAAAACATATCGTGGGTTCGGAAAAAACGATACAAAATGTATGAGGTAATTTATACCGATCTGGGCCGAAAGGACTATAAAGAAACCTGGGATCTGCAGGAAGAAACCCTGAGGAAAATGAGCGAAAAGAAACTTCAGGGCGAGACCTTTCCCGGTCATTTGTATTTTGTGGAACACAATCATGTTTATACACTGGGTAAAAGCGGTTCCCGCAATAACCTGCTCATTGGCGATGAGTTTCTGCGGCAGATTGGTGCTGTGTTTTATCAGATCAACAGGGGTGGGGATATTACTTATCACGGGCCCGGTCAGATAGTTGGTTATCCTGTATTTGACCTCGACCGGCTTGGTATTCTGGTAAAACGTTATGTATACCTTCTTGAAGAATCGGTTATTCAAACCTTGCAGCATTTTTCCGTGAAGGCAGAAAGGCTGACCGGAGCTACGGGCGTTTGGATCGATGCCGCTGATTCATCCCGCGCACGCAAAATCTGCGCTATCGGCGTCAGAGTAAGCCGGGGAATTACCATGCACGGTTTTGCCTTTAATGTGAATACAAATCTCGATTATTTTCACTACATTAACCCCTGCGGATTTACCGATAAAGGAGTAACTTCCATGGAGAAGGAACTCGGTGAAATTCAGGATTTTAACTATGTAAAGAATGTCCTTCGACAAAAGATACAAACCGTATTTGAACTCACTTTTGTTTGAGTTCAGGCGGTAAGATATTCCCATGATTAATAAGAACTGGATAATAAAAGAACATGGAAATGAGGATGACGTCAGACGGTTAGCAGAGCAGCTCGGGATGGAGAAACCGATTGCCAATCTGTTGGTTCAGAGGGGGATTAAGACCTTTGAGGAGGCAAAAGCCTTCTTTCGTCCTTCCCTCGAAAACCTGCATGATCCTTTTTTAATGAAGGATATGGAAAAGGCGGTCGGACGTATTGAAAACGCAATTAAAAACCGCGAGAAGGTCCTCATTTACGGCGACTACGATGTCGACGGTACCACGGCTGTTGCCATGTTGTACCTTTTTTTCAAGAATCGCTTTGCTGCCATTGACTATTACATCCCCGACCGTTATACGGAAGGATACGGTATTTCTCTGCGGGGGATTGATTATGCCGCCTCTAAGGGGATGTCGCTTATCATAGCACTCGATTGCGGAATTAAGGCGGTTGAAAAGGTTGAGTATGCCAGAAGGAAAGGAGTAGAGTTCATTATCTGCGATCACCACGAGGCTGGAGAGACCATCCCGGCAGCTGTGGCTGTGCTGGACCCGAAACGTCCCGATTGTGCCTACCCGTATAAGGAACTTTCGGGCTGCGGTGTGGGGTTTAAACTGCTTCAGGCTTTTGCCCAGCGGAATAATATTTCTTTTTCCGAACTGGAAGAGTTTCTGGATCTTGTGAGCGTCAGCATCGCTTCGGATATTGTGCCTGTGACGGGCGAAAACCGCATACTTACTTATTTTGGCCTGAAAAAGCTGAACAGTTCGCCCCGTACCGGCCTTAAAGCCATCATCAAAGTGGCCGGAATCGATGGCAGGGAAATCACGGTTGAGGATGTGGTATTTAAAATCGGCCCGCGGATTAATGCTGCCGGACGGATTGAATCAGGAAAACATTCGGTGGACTTACTCATAAGTGAAGATCCTTTGACAGCCCTCGACATCAGTGATCAGATCAACGGGCTGAACAGCACCCGCCGGAATATTGACGGAACCATTACCCAGGAAGCCCTGCAGATTCTTCAGAACGATAAAAAACTTGCGGGCAGAAAAACTACGGTACTCTTCAATCCGGCATGGCACAAGGGAGTGATTGGCATAGTGGCTTCCAGGCTTATTGAACACTATTACCGGCCTACGGTGATTCTTACCGAGTCCAATGGCTTTGTTACCGGTTCAGCCCGTTCGGTACCAGGGTTTGACCTGTACCATGCGCTGGAACAATGTGCCGATTTGCTGGAGAATTTTGGCGGCCATATGTATGCGGCCGGTGTAACCATGCGGAAAGAGGCCCTTCAGGCTTTTATAAACCGGTTCGAACAGGTGGTAAGCGAAACCATCGAACCGGGATTGCTGATACCTATCCTTGAAATAGATACGGAACTGAAACTGAAAGAAATTACTCCGAGGTTGTACCGTATTCTTAAGCAGTTCGAGCCCTTTGGCCCCGGAAACATGAATCCTGTTTTTATTACCGAAGATGTTGCTCTTTACAACGGGGATGCCAGGATTGTCGGTTCATCCGGTGGTCACCTCAAGCTGACCCTGATTCAGGACGGTTGCCCAGCCTGTATTTCCGGAATAGCCTTCAATATGGCACATTATTATGATGAAATCAAGGACGGGCGGGCCTTTGATATTTGTTACTCTCTCGATGAAAACACCTACCGTGATGTTACCACAATTCAATTAAAGATCAGAGATATCAAAACGTACTGATACGGATCCATTATAGGGAAAGAGAATTTCTCAGGAATTCCTTTCATATGTTTTTCTTGAAAGCATATGCATTTACGGCTGAAATAAAGGCAAAAAAGGGCTTAACCTGTCAGATAATTCCGGCTTTTTTCAGTACCAACTTAATATTGGGATAGGTATTTGACAAGGGCTCCTGCAGACCGGAGGGGGCAAACCATCTGACTTCTGTAATGCCCTCAATGGTCAAAGGTTTTGTGTCGGAATTCCCGTTCATCTCCATGGTAAACCAGATGGTTTTTTTCAGAACAGGCTTGCCGTTAAGACGGTAAACATGAAAAGTGGTTGTCAGGCGCTGAGCGTGAGAGAGTCCCTTTATTCCACATTCTTCGGATACTTCACGGAGCGCGCCCTCCTGGTAGGTTTCCCCGCGTTCCAGTTTTCCCTTTGGGAGTTCCCATATCCCGTTCCGAAGAATGAACAGGATGTCTCCTTGCCGGTTTCTGACCAATCCTCCGGCAGCCTTGATGATTCTGAAGCAGGATTTCAGCGCTTTGCGGAGGTCTTTAAAATTCGGATGAAAGATGGTGAGAGAGGGAATATCCTCATATTTTTCGAACAAACGCAGAATTTTCAGAAGTTCCTTCCGTCCGGTGAACCGGAAATACAAGGATGCATCTTTGCCTTCATCCGGATCACTGGTAATAATCACCGGACGCCGGTTAAAAAAAACTTCATACTTTTGGGGCATGGAAACCATTGCAACAAAAATTGCCGGATACTTGCTGCAAAGTAAGGCAATAATTATTAAACCTGCAAATCCTTTTACCTGGGCTTCGGGCTGGAAGGCGCCCATTTACTGTGACAACCGGATTACCCTTTCGTACCCCGAAATACGTACTTTCATCCGGGATGCATTTGTACAGAAGATCAGGGAAGTGTTTCCTGAAGTGGAAGTTATTGCCGGTGTTGCCACGGGAGCAATTGCCCAGGGAGCATTGGTTGCCGAGGTTCTCGGACTTCCTTTCAACTATGTGAGGTCATCGCCCAAGGATCATGGGAGGGAGAATGTAATTGAAGGACAGGTTTTTCCCGGGCGAAAGGTGGTTGTAATCGAAGACCTTGTTTCTACTGGCAGCAGCAGTCTCAAGGCATACAATGCTCTCCGCGAAGCAGGCTATCACGTGCTGGGAATGGTAGCCGTTTTTACCTATGGTTTTTCTGAAGCGGCCGACAATTTCAAAAAGGCAGGCTGCCGGCTCGAAACGCTCTCCAGCTATGAAGTGCTGATTGATGAGGCGAGCCGAACCGGCTATATCTTGCCGGAACAGATGGAAGTTTTACGGCGCTGGAGGGAAAATCCTTCTCAGTGGACCCCCTGATTACCAGTTGAACAATACTATATGATCAAATTGCAAAGCCGCACGGGAACGGTGAGTTCTCCGCCACAGAATGTCTATTCGTTCCTTTCCGATTTCAGAAACTTTACGCATCTTGTTCCATCGGAAATGCTCACCGACTGGAAAGCAGAAGCTGATTCCTGCAGTTTCAGGCTCAGCAACCTGGGAATGGCCGGACTGCGGATGGTGGAACGGGAACCATTCCGGCTGATTAAAATTACCGGAGAGGGCCCTCACGCTCTGGCATTTTTTCTGTGGATCCAGATGAAGGAAGCGGAACCGGATGCAACACATATCAGGCTGACACTTCATGCTGATGTGCCGTTTCTCTTTTCGAGCATGGCTTCAGGCCCTCTGCAGAAATTTCTTGATATGTTACTGGATAAAATTGTTGATTTTTATTCCCAGCAATGAAATGTTAAAAAATATTAAATATTGGCTGAGATTAAATTTTTTGCATTGAATTTGAAGCTGAGGTTGATAAATTTGTATTAATATAAAATTACCCCCGGTTACGTATACTCATTTGTTTCTAAAGTTATAGAGAGTATGCCAACCCGGGGGTATTATATTTATTAACTATGAAAAAGACAGCCATTCTAATTGACGGATCCTTTTTTTGAAACGTTATAAGGTTATTAAAAGGATAAAGACGCTTAATCCAGAAAAAACTGCAAAAGATTTATGGCAGATGTGTATGAATCATCTTAAACAATCAGACGGGGAATATGATTTGTATCGAATTTTTTATTATGACTGCTTGCCTTATAGCAGGAAACAGCATAATCCAATTACCGGAAAATCAGTTGATTTTACTAAAACTGAAAAATACAGGTTTCAGCATGATTTTTATAAATTTCTTCGTTAAAAGAGAAAGGTAGCATTGCGATTGGGTGTACTCGAAGATAGAAATCGCTGGATCTTGCGCCCCGAAAAAACTAAAGAATTATTGGCTTCCAAAATAAGTATTAAGGATCTCACCGAAAATGACGTGGTTTATGATCTAATGCAAAAAATGGTGGACATAAAAATAGGGTTGGATATCGCCTCAATGTCATTGAAAAAACTGGTCGATCAGATCATATTGATTTCAGGTGACAGTGACTTTGTCCCCGCAGCCAAATTAGCCAGGAGAGAAGGAATAGACTTTATTCTTGATCCGATGTGGAATCCTATAAAACCCGATCTTTTCGAGCATATAGACGGACTTGTTTCGAAGATTGAACGACCAGGTAAAACAGGTCGCACGTAAGAAGTTCATTACAGCAGTAAAATTATTTCCTTGAAACCAAATTTCTTTTTTTTGTTTTCCTTTTCTACAAGAATAATTTCCCCAGTGTCAAGCACATCCGTAAGACGGGCACGAAAAATTTCCCCTTCTGCACTATAGTCAAGAAATTCCTGATATCCCAGCAATCGTGCTGTGTAATCCTTCTTCAGGCCGGATAAGTTTTTGTCAAGATGGGCAACCCTTGTTCTGAGTGAATCATAGATGCTGTGAAAAATGGTTTCAACCGGCCACGATTTTCCGGTAATTTGTGCAAGCGATATGGGATTGGGCAAATGATCAGGGAAACGGCTTTGATTTATATTGAGCCCGATTCCGGTAACGGAAGAGAGAATCCTGCCATGGCCGATGGAATTCTCAATAAGAATGCCGCCAAGCTTCCGTTTCCTGAAGTAGATATCATTGGGCCATTTTATCTTCACCTCTGGCACAAGAGGAAGCAATGCGTCTGTAATGGCCAGCGAGGCTGCCATAGAGATAAAAAATGCCTTATCAGCTTCCATCTGCTCAGGCAAAAGAATGATGGAAGCAAGAAGGTTCTTGCCTTGTTCACTTTCCCATGAACTGCCTTTTTGTCCTTTGCCGGCTGACTGAAAGTCAGTGCGGATCGTCTGAAGATGTTTAGCTTTTCCGCTTTTCAGCAGTTCAGCAGCATAGTCGTTGGTTGATGAAACCTGCTCCAGGAAAATATAGTCAGCCCGATCAGACATTTTGTTTCTTTTGTGCAAATATATGCTATTTGTTTTGTGCCGGGGGTTTCACAGATTTTGGTTTTTTGGTCCGGGCAGGAAAAAAGGAATCGTGTGATGAGCCCCGGTTACTGCACCAGATGCACTGAATCTGACCTTTCAGGCGGTTTGTGTCGTCATTAACCGGTTTTTACTTAAAAATCCTGAATTTCCGGTAAAAGCAACAGGCTGGCGCTTTTGCCCATCAGATCATCCGTATTCTGAGCCGTAAAATACGGATGCTTTTGGTGTGAGGATTTTGGAACAATTTTTGGTGCTAAAGTGTTAGTAAGTTGAAAATTATTACATAGGTAAATAAAAGAAATCGTTAAGGATATTGTATTTTTGTAAAAGATTAAACAAAAAAACGCAGAGAGCATATATACATGGCAAAACGAAAGGTTCCCGGGTATGATGATATTGTACAGGCTGTAATTGCCGGGATTCAGGAGAAGAAAGGAAAGCAGATCGTAATCATTGATTTGCGTAAGAATGAAGGTGCCGTTTGTGATGCTTTCATTATTTGCCACGGGGATTCGTCACGTCAGGTAGATGCCATTGCTGATTCGGTGATGCGGTTTGCATGGGAAAAGCTGAGAATGCACTCCCATCATGTTGAGGGGCTTGAAAATCTGCAGTGGGTTTTGGTTGATCTGCAAGGAATAGTAGTTCATATATTTCAGAAAAAATACAGGGATTTTTATCAGCTGGAAGAGTTGTGGTCTGATAGTCATACCGTTACTCTGGCTGATGTTTATTAAGAGGATGCATTCATGACCGGGAATACTGAAAACAATAAAAATAACCGAACGAACGGAAAGGAAAACGGGAACAAGGTGCCGCAGTTTCCGCGCCCAAAGTTTAGCATTTATTGGGTGTATGCAATTATTCTGCTGGGGTTTTTCATCTGGCCGTTTTTAACCAATTACTTTGGAGGAACACCCAGGCTGGTTGAGATTCAGCGTTTTGAAAACGACATGCTGCGGGCGGGCGATGTGGAAAAGATCATTATTCAGAAATATAAGGAACAGGCTTATATTTTCATCCGGCAGGATAAGCTGAAAGACCCCAAGTATAAGGATCTTGAGAGCAACGGCAAACTGATGGTGCCCAGGGAGGGGCCGCATTATTTTCTAAAAACGCTTGATGTACAGGGGTTTTATAATCGTGTGGTGGATTTGCAGAAAGATGCAAAGCATCCCGCCCAGATTGAAATCGACGACTCAAAAGATATTTTACGCGAGATTCTCGGGTGGATTCTGCCGATCATCATCATTGTTGCCATCTGGATGTTTATTTTCCGGCGCATGAGCGGGCAGGTGGGCGGAGGCAGTGCCGGTAACATTTTTAATGTTGGTAAGTCGAAGGCCATACTGTTTGACAAAGATTCGGGAGCGAAGATCGACTTCAAGGATGTGGCAGGGCTTGATGAGGCTAAAACAGAAGTCAGGGAGATAGTTGATTTTCTTAAAAATCCCAAGAAATACACCGATCTGGGGGCCAAGATTCCCAAAGGAGTGTTGCTGGTAGGCCCTCCGGGAACCGGAAAAACTTTACTGGCAAAGGCTGTGGCAGGTGAAGCCAATGTGCCCTTTTTCTCCATGTCGGGTTCGGAATTTGTTGAGATGTTTGTTGGCGTAGGGGCTTCCCGTGTGCGCGATCTCTTCCGTCAGGCCAAGGAAAAAGCTCCCTGTATTGTGTTCATCGATGAGATTGATGCCATTGGAAGGGCACGTGGCAGAAATCCCAATTTCGGGGCCAATGACGAACGCGAAAATACCCTGAACCAGTTGCTCACCGAGATGGACGGTTTTGGAACCAACTCGGGTGTAATCATTATGGCTGCCACCAACCGGGCCGATATTCTTGACAGGGCGCTTCTGAGGGCGGGGCGCTTCGACCGCCAGATACATGTGGAACTTCCTGACCTGAAGGAACGGAAGGAAATCTTTAAAGTGCATTTGCGGCCTATCAAACTCGACAGCAAGGTGGACCTTGATTTTCTGGCCAAACAAACTCCGGGTTTTTCAGGCGCTGACATTGCCAATGTGTGCAACGAAGCAGCTCTGATTGCCGCCAGAAAAGGGAAAAAGGCAGTGGAAAAACAGGATTTCCTCGATGCTGTTGACAGGATAGTAGGCGGTCTGGAACGGAAGAACAAAATCGTCACGGCGCTTGAGAAGAAAACAATAGCCTATCATGAAGCCGGACATGCCACCGTCTCATGGCTGCTGGAACATGCCAGCCCTCTGATGAAGGTGACCATTATTCCGCGGGGACGTGCCCTCGGCGCGGCATGGTATGTACCTGAAGAACGGCAGATTACCACACGGGAACAGATGCTCGATGAATTGTGCGCAACCCTTGGCGGAAGAGCTTCGGAAGAACTGAATTTCGGAAAGGTTTCCACCGGTGCCCTCAATGACCTGGAACGTGTTACCAAACAGGCCTATGCTATGGTGGCCTATTTTGGTATGAGCGAAAAACTCGGTAATTTGAGTTTCTATGATTCCACCGGACAGACCGAATATGCCCTTACCAAACCATACAGCGAAAAAACTGCTGAACTGATTGATGAGGAAGCAAAACGGATTGTGGAAGAACAATACAGGAGAGCACTGAAAATACTTTCCGAGAACAAAGAAGGGCTGGTTAAACTGGCGGAACTTCTTCTGGAGAAAGAAGTCATCTTCAGTGAAGACCTGGAGCAGATTTTCGGCCCGCGCAAAAGTGCCGATGCAGAAGAACAGAAACTTCTTATCCAGCAAAATAATCATTCTCAAGAAACAGGCGCTGAGACTTCTCTTTCTGCCTCAGCAGAAAAACCGGAAGAAAAGAATGAACCCAACCCTCCCCGGATAGCGGATCAGGAAACCAGGCCGGGCGGGAATTCACAATAGTCCCTGATATGGAACCGGGATGGACACTGGTCTATTCAACCGATAAAGATTTTCATGCGCACGTGCTTCAGCAGATGCTGAACGACAACGATATACCGGTTGTACTCCTCAATAAGAAAGATTCGGCCTATGTGATCCTCGGTGAGATTGAATTGTATGTTCCTTCCGAATTTGCTGTAAAAGCAATTCATCTTTTGCATAATTTTGACCTTTCAAACGAAACGATGTGAAGAGTTTATTGACACGCACTCTGACCGGTGCCTTGTTCGTTGTGATTGTTGCGGGATCCCTCTGGTGCGGTTCGATTTGGTATGGCCTGGTTTTCCTGCTGGTTACACTGTTTACCCTTCGTGAGTTTTATCATCTGATGAACCTTACCGGATACAAGCCCCAGAAATATACAGGACTGGTGCTGGGTGCCGCAATTTTTGCCGTAAGCTATGCGCATGCCTCGCATCATGCATCCCAACATATCTATTTTTTACTTTTGGTTCTTTTTCCGGCAGTTTACATTACTGAACTTTTTTACAGGCGTTCAGAACCTTTTCATCATATAGCCGTTACAGTTCTCGGTATTATTTATGTTGCCCTGCCCTTCTCCCTGATGAATTACATGGTATTCATTCCCGGCACGGAAGGGTACAATCCTGCTCCTGTGCTTGCATTTTTCTTTCTTCTGTGGAGTTTTGACACAGGGGCGTATCTTGCCGGAATTACGGCAGGAAGGCATTTGCTCTGGCCAAGTGTATCTCCCAGGAAAACCTGGGAAGGAATTATCGGAGGCCTTCTGCTTGCAGCGCTCACTGCTGTTCTTATTGAGCGGTATTTTCTTCCGTCAGCCATCTGGGTCTGGCTGGTATCAGCCGTGATTGCCGGAGTGGCCGGCACATTCGGCGACCTTACCGAATCAACCCTGAAACGTAGCCTGGGTTTAAAAGACTCGGGAAATATTCTGCCCGGCCACGGTGGCCTGATGGATCGTTTCGATTCCACCCTCCTGGCATTTCCCGTTTATTTTGCATGGTATATGTTGTCCAATGGATTTTGATAAATTTTACCTGCTTATGACTGTTCACAAGGAAGGAACATATTTCCTGCTGTCAGTATTCGTTTTGCTCAGTATTATAGTACTGGCATCGTATTTTCTGTTGAGGCCCACCGGGCCATGGATGGTGCTTATTTCGCTGGTGGCTGTTCTTGTTTTTGTCTTCTTTCTGCGTTTTTTCAGGAAACCCGACCGGCCATTTACCCCGGTAAACAACCAGGTGGTTTCGGCGGCTGACGGAACCGTGGTGGTGGTTGAGGAAACTACCGAAGAGGAATATTTTCATGACCGTCGCATCCAGATTTCGGTCTTTATGTCGGTGTGGAATGTGCATATCAACTGGTTTCCTGTAAGCGGAAACGTCGTCTATTACCGCTACCATCCGGGCGATTATATCGTGGCGAAATATCCCAAATCTTCACTGAAAAACGAACGAAACACCATCGTAATCAGACGAGAAGACGGAACCGAAATCCTGGTACGCCAGATTGCCGGGTTTGTGGCCAGAAAGATTTCGTGCTACTGCCGGGAAGGAGATGAAGTAACCCAGGGGGAAGAACTGGGCTTCATCAAGTTTGGTTCCCGGGTCGACATTTTCCTTCCTCTGAATGCCAGCATCAAAGTTGCACCAGGAGATAAGGTAAGAGGAAAAATTTCCATCCTGGCCGAGATATAGGATAAAAATATATAAATATCTTTTTATATTTAACATTTTTTAACATTTTGGTTTTCAATAATCAATTAGATTTGTGTTTGGAATAAACACAAAAATGCTCCCTATGAAAAAATCATCGTTCTTTTTTCCCTTCTGGTTTTTATGACCGGAGGAACAGTATCCCTGGTTGCTTCACCCGTTGTTTCAATGGTACAGGTAACCGACAAAGATCCCAAGAAAGCTCCTGCCACCGGTGAAAAAAAAGCGGCAACTTCGTCCGAGAGGAAAGATGCTTCCTGTGCTGAGAAAAAGGACGCTAACTGCCCTGATAAGTGCGCTTCCTCCTGTGAAGAAAAAAAATCGTGCTGCGACGACAAAGAAAAGAAGTAGCAGTTTTTGTGGTTGGCAATGTAGAAAAGGGGGGGATGTCTCGTTTGACATCCCCTTCCTGTTTTCTAAAGCAGGCTGATGATTTACTGCAAGAGCAAGTTGGTAGGTTTTTGACAGCTTTCTTTCTTTACTTCCGTTTTTGAGAACCTGCGAACGGTTTATTACCTTTGCAAAAAACAAAACGGTATGAGCGATAATTCAGTTTTACAGGTCAGTGAGCATGTTCACTGGGTTGGTGTGCTTGATTATGATATCGTTACATTCGATATTGTGATGGAAACCCAGTACGGAACGACGTATAATGCTTACCTTATTAATGGTGAGAAAAAGGCGCTGATTGAAACAGTGAAGGACGCATTTCATGAGACATTTTTTGAGAAGGTCGCCAGTTTAACTGATTTGTCGTCAATAGATTATGTGGTTCTTAATCACACAGAACCCGATCATTCAGGCAGTCTGAAATATCTGATTGAAAAAGTGCCCGGCATAACTGTTGTGGGGAGCGGGCAGGCTATTAATTATCTGCAGGAAATGACCGATAAGCCCTTCAAATCGCTAAGAGTTAAGGACGGGGATACCCTTTCTCTCGGCAATCTGACGCTCCGGTTTATTGGTGCACCCAACCTTCACTGGCCTGATTCGATGTACACGTTTCTGGAGGAAGAAGGCATTCTTTTTACCTGCGATTCTTTTGGTGCGCATTATTGTCATGAGGCGGTGTTCAATGATCTCACCGGGCCCTATGATGATGCCTATAAATATTACTTTGACGTGATACTGAAGCCTTTCAGCAAGTTTATGCTGAAGGCCATCGAAAAGATCCGTCCCCTGCCTGTTAAGACAATCTGTCCGGGGCATGGTCCTGTTCTGAGGAAAGACTGGAAAAAGTATGTAGATCTTTCGGCGAAATGGTCGGAGGAATACCTGCAAACCATTGCCTCGGGCGCAAAGCATGTGCTGATTACCTACGTATCGGCATATGGGTATACCGGCGAAATGGCCCGTCATATTGCCCGGGGAATTGTGGATTCATCACCCGATTTTAGTGTTGAGGTGATTGATATTGAAAAAATGCTGCCCGGGGAACTGGAAGAGAAGCTGGTGAGGTCGCAGGCCCTGCTGGTAGGTTCTCCTACAATAAATCAGAATACCCTGTTGCCTGTATACCGGTTGTTTTCGGTTGTCAATCCGATCCGTGACAAAGGGAAACTGGCCGCTGCCTTTGGTTCTTATGGCTGGAGCGGAGAAGCCGTGAAGCTCATCACCGGCCACCTGCGCAATCTGAAATTCAACGTGCCTTTTGAGGGCATGGCAGCCAAGTTCTTCCCTTCGAACGGCAAAGCGAATGATTTTTATGAGTTTGGAAAGAGATTCGGGGAAGCATTGCTTTCAGCCACGACTGGTCAGCAGGATGAGTAATACGAAACATTGAACCGGAAGGCGAAAAAGAGGTATAGTTTAATCCTTTCCGGCCAGTTCTAATCCTTTCCAGATAAGCCACGCCGCATCTTCGGCTGATTTATTTGCAGCATCAACAATGAGGGCAGCCTTGTTATAGTAAGGTTCTCTTTTTCTCAGGGTTTCTGCTACATACAGGGAAATTTCTTCCGGCGTTTTGTTCTGAAGCAAAGGCCTTTCCCTGTAACCATGCAGCAAACGGTCTGAAAGTACCTCCGGAGGCAATCGAAGGTAAACGGTAATGCCGGTGCGGTTCATCATTTCCATGTTATCGGCAAAGCAGGGCATTCCGCCACCGGTAGCAATTACGGTATTATCCTTTGAGAGAAGGGACAGGAGAATTTCTCTTTCTTTTTCCCTGAACCATGGTTCCCCGTGGCGGGTAAATATTTCAGGTATTGACAGACCGGTTTGAAACGCAATGATTTTGTCGGTGTCTGCAAAATCCCACCCCAGTTGCCTGGACAGGTGATGACCAATGGTGCTTTTACCACTGCCCATGAACCCTATGAGAAAAATGCGCATGAATCCGGTTATTTTGATTCATCATCAAATCCCAGGCTCATCTGGATACCTGTTGCCGGGTTATCGGCAGAACCAGTGTTTTCTGAAGCAGAAACCGAATGTTCAGGCCCTGGAGAAGCCGGAGGCGGCAGAGGTTCCAACTCAATAATTTCATCCACCTTATGGGTTGTAAGCCGTTTCCCTTTGGCTTTTATGCTTTTTACGCCAATGAATTCTGCCACATTCACCACAAGCGGGGGTCTGAATTTGTCTTTTCCGCCAAACCTCACTTCAATACGGGGCAGGGGAGCGTCCAGAAGAAGAACCACATGGGAAGCCTCATGCTCGTCGATGAAGCGGGCAGATTTTTCGCCGGCTTCGGCAGGGAAACGCTTCAGATAGTAATATTTCTGGCCGGCATCATAATAGACCGCGGAAAGCACTTTCGAGGGTGCATATTTTTCAATCCGTATCAGATCATCTTCGAAATGGTTTGACAGGTCATAGCTGGTGGTGCGGCAATACCCGCTGCGGGTATAAACCACAATTTTGTCGCCGTTAAAAAATTCCCCAAGATATTGTCCCCGTTCCTCGGTGTTCAGTCTTCCCACTTCCGGATCGAACCATATGTGGGTACCGCCCAGGGTTGATGCCCCTTTTTCTTTCATCACAATTTTGTGGATGGCATGCCGGGTAAGTACGTTTCCGATGGATGAGCGCCCTTTGATGGCCAGGGTGGAAAAATCGAACTCAAAGACCAGATTTCGCAAACGCGGTTTGGGATTAAGCGTGACACGAATTACCTCGGCTTCTCCTTCCGGGTTGACGCTCAGGTAAAGAATACGTGAATCGGGCGTTCCTTTTGTAAGGGTATATTCCTTGTCGCGTGTAAGGCCTGTAAGGGCGCAACGTTTGACCATATTGTAGCCGTTTTTTCCGTCGCGGTAAACGAGGTTGTAAATGGTTCGTGTATCGTTGCGGTTAAATACCCCTGCGTAAAGTATGTCTTTCCCGACAAAAGCCTTTTCCTGCACTTTCGTTACCAGATAATGCCCGTCGCGGCGGATCACAATAATATCGTCGATATCACTGCAGTCGCATATATATTCGTCTTTACGGAGGCCGGTTCCGATAAAACCTTCTTCGCGGTTCACATAAAGTTTTTCATTGGCAATTACCACACGCGAGGCTTCAATGTTGTCGAAACTGCGAAGTTCGGTGCGGCGTTTCCAGTTGTCCCCGTATTTCTTCTTTATCTGCCTGAAATACTGAATTGTGTAATCGGTAATATGGGCCAGGTTTTCTTCCGTGGCGGCCAGTTCTTCATTGAGTTTCCGCATCAATTCTTCAGCCCGCGAAACGTCGTATTTTGAGATCCTTTTTATTCTGATTTCAGTCAGCTTCAGAATATCGTCGCCTGTTACCGGCCTGAAAAGTTGCTTTTCAAATGGTTTTAGCCCTTTGGCAATGGTTTCGAGCACTGCCTCCCAGGTTTCACATTCTTCAATTTTGCGGTATATCTTGTGCTCGATGAATATTCTCTCCAGGGAGGCCATAAAGAGTTCCTCCTGAAGTTCGTTTTTCCTTATTTCCAGTTCCTTTTTCAGGAGGCTGACCGTACGGTCAACCGATATTTTGAGAAGGTCGGAGACGGAAAGGAATTTAGGACTGGTTTCATCAACCACGCAGCAATTGACGGAGATGGAAGACTCGCAGTCGGTAAATGCATACAGGGCATCAATGGTTTTGTCGGGCGAGATCCCGGGAGCAAGGTGGATGACAATTTCGACATTACCGGCCGTGTTGTCATCAATTTTTCTGATTTTGATTTTTCCCTTGTCGTTTGCTTTTATGATGGATTCGATGAGAGATGAAGTCGTTTGACCAAACGGAAGTTCGGTAATAGTGAGGGTTTTGTTGTCGGTTTTGACTATGCGTGCCCTTACGCGTACCGAGCCGCCTCTGGCTCCGTCGTTATAGCGTGAGCAATCGGCAAGGCCGCCTGTGGGGAAGTCGGGATATAGTTCAAACGGTTTCCCGCGGAGGTAGCTGATAGCTGCTTCAATAAGTTCATTGGGGTTATGGGGTAGTATTTTGGAAGCAAGGCCCACGGCGATTCCCTCTACTCCCTGTGCCAGAAGGAGAGGAAACTTTACCGGAAGGATAACGGGTTCTTTGTTTCGTCCGTCGTAGGAAGGTTTCCATTCCGTAGTTTTGGGATTAAATACTACATCAAGGGCAAATTTTGAAAGGCGTGCCTCGATGTACCTGGGGGCTGCGGCACTGTCGCCGGTGAGAATATTGCCCCAGTTGCCCTGGGCGTCGATCAGCAGATCTTTTTGTCCGAGCTGAACAAGAGCTTCCCCGATGGATGCATCGCCATGGGGGTGAAACTGCATGGTATAGCCTATAATATTGGCTACTTTATTGTACCGGCCGTCGTCGAGCAGTTTCATGGCATGAAGTATCCGGCGCTGGACCGGTTTGAGGCCGTCATAAAGATTGGGAACTGCCCGTTCCAGGATTACATAGGAAGCGTAATCCAGAAACCAGTCCTTGTACATTCCTTTCAGATGCAGCACCCGTCCCGTGCTTTCAGCCTCTGCTTCAGGCCGGGGAGCTTCCCTTCCTCCATCCATTTCAACAGGATCCATTGCTTCCATATAATGATACTTCCTTCAGACAGATTCGCATGAATTTAAACAGGTTACACTTCCTCATCAACGCGAAGGTTCTCGATAATGAATTTTTGCCGTTCCGGAGTATTCTTACCCATGTAAAAGTCCAGGAGTTCAGCGATGGAATCTTCACGGGTAAGCCGGACGGGCTCCAGACGAATGTCTTTGCCTATAAAATGCCGGAATTCGTCAGGCGAAATTTCTCCGAGGCCTTTAAAACGCGTTATTTCAGGATTGCTTCCAAGTTCTCTGATAGCTGCTTCCTTTTCCGCTTCCGAATAACAGTAGATGGTTTTTTGTTTGTTGCGCACCCTGAACAAGGGAGTTTGAAGGATGTACAGATGCCCTTTTCTTACGAGTTCGGGGAAAAACTGAAGGAAAAAGGTAATCAGAAGAAGCCGGATGTGCATCCCATCCACGTCGGCATCAGTGGCTATGACTACCTGGTTGTAGCGTAAATTTTCCAGTCCGTATTCAATATTGAGAGCTGACTGAAGCAGGTTAAATTCTTCGTTTTCGTAAACAATTTTCTTTGTCAGTCCAAATGTATTCAGGGGTTTTCCTTTCAGGCTGAAGACGGCCTGAACAGCTACATCACGGCTTTTTGTAATACTGCCGCTGGCAGAATCTCCTTCGGTGATAAACAAGGTTGTTTCCAGCCGGCGTTCATCATCGGAATTGTAATGAATTTTGCAGTCGCGGAGCTTGCGATTATGAAGGCTTGCTTTCTTGGCCCGCTCACGGGCAAGTTTCTGAATGCTCGATATGGCTTTTCGTTCTTTTTCCGATTCCAGGATTTTCTTAAGCAGGATATCGGCCGTGGAAGGGTTTCTGTGAAGGTAATTGTCGAGTTGTTCCTTCACGAAATCGTTGATGAATTTGTTCACCGAAGGTCCTTCCGGTCCCATATCCTTGCTGCCCAGTTTAGTTTTTGTTTGCGATTCAAAAACAGGATCTTCAATCTTGATGCTGAGGGCTGCTATGATGGAACTGCGGATATCGGAAGCATCATAATCTTTGCGGTAAAATTCCCTGACAGTTTTTACAATGGCTTCGCGGAAGGCAGTAAGATGCGTACCTCCCTGAACGGTATGCTGGCCATTTACAAAGGTATAGTAGTCTTCGCCATATTGGTTGCCATGGGTCATGGCAATTTCGATGTCGTCACCCTTCAGATGGATGACCGGATAGAGGATATCGGTTGTAATATTTTCGGCCAGCAGGTCGAGAAGGCCGTTTCGCGAAATGTAGGGTTTCCCGTTGTAAATGATGGTGAGGCCGGAATTCAGATAGGTATAATTCCGGACCATGGATTCGACATACTCGTCAATGAAACGGAAATGCCCGAACATTTTGTCATCCGGGTAGAAGATGACAAGAGTTCCGTTAGGCTGGGAGGCCGGCATTTCAGGTTGATCAGCAATCAGAATACCCTCGGCGTATTCAAGGCTTTTGACCTTTCCTTCGCGGAACGACTGAATGATAAACTTTGACGAGAGGGCATTGACAGCCTTGATACCTACGCCGTTCAGGCCTACCGACTTCTTAAATACCTTGGAATCGTACTTGGCGCCGGTGTTCATCCTGGAAACCACATCGGCCAGTTTACCAAGGGGAATGCCACGTCCGTAATCACGCACCCGCACCATCCTGTCCTGGATGGTAAGTTCAATGGTGTTTCCAAAGCCCATCATGAACTCATCAACGGAATTGTCAAGCACCTCCTTGAGCAGAACATAAATCCCGTCATCGGTTGAGGAGCCATCTCCCAGCTTCCCGATATACATTCCGGGCCTGCGGCGAATATGCTCCCGCCAGTCCAGGGTTCTGATCGATTCTTCCGTATAGGCAGCCGTCATACTACTTTTTCTCTTTCAGAGTTCAAAGATACGTAAATTGCTTCCGGCGCAATGACTATCTTTTCAACAGGAATGTTTATAAATAGAGGAGAATTGTTAAAAAATCATCTGCACAGACCAGTGAGCGAACCGCCTGCCTGCATCGCCGGCAGTTGATTTGAATGAAAACAGGTGTTTCTGGAAAATTCCCTCTAAATAACCATTGCTTTCATGTTCAGATGCACGTTGTAACCGGGTATGTAGGAACCGGTGGTATCAAAAATCCAGGTCCATTCCCTCAGGGAATTTCCTTCGTTGAGGTCAATTGCCAGCGAAGGGGTTGTTACTGTATTGCCCTCTTTCCTTGGGTAATGGATTTCACTTACATCGGTTATAAGGCAGGAGGGTGAAAAGTATTTAAGCAGGCTTATATGCTGATTTTGAATGGTTTGACGAAATGCTTCCGTCTGGTTTTTTTCAAGTGAACAGTGTTTTCTCAGGTAGTCAAGGATAAATGCGTCAAGCTGGCTGAGGATGTTTAATGAGACGGCCGATGTGTCGGAAGGGGAGTGTGCTTTTTTCAGCGTATCAAGGATGGGCGAGATGTCGGGTGTAAATAACACGGAAGGCGTGCTTCCGGCATAATTTTCAACAAAATCATGGGATAGAAGGATTCCGTTTCCTGTGATATCAGCTTCAAGCAGGCTTACATTGTTGTATTTCTGCACTTTATGCTGTACCTGGGCTGGGTGGTGGATGTCAACCAGGGTTATTCTCCGGAATCGTCCTGACAGTTCTTCCAGAGGGAAGTCAAGCAGCCACCCGCTGCCGAAAACAACCAGATTGTCTTTTCCTTTCAGTGATTCAGCAAATTCAATAATATACTGATGGGCATTGAACAAATGAGACTGCCAGTTATGTGCTTCCCGCAGATAACGGTTCATAATTCCCTGCTGATCAGAAGGGAAATTCATTTTACGAACCATGTTTTGCAAGGTGTTCTGGGCAGACATCCGGTTTATTGATTTGCACGGAGTTTATTCAATTCTGATTCCATCAGGTTCTGGAAAATCTGCATCAGCTGTCCGGGCTCCTCTGTACCCCATGAAGAGGGAGGTACAGGAGATAGCACCCTTACAATTATCTTCTTTCGTTTTTTGAACATAAAACCTTTCTTTGGAAGGGCTTCATGCGTTCCGTCAATGATTACCGGTACGATGGGTACTTTTACCCTGACGGCCAGGCGAAAGGCTCCTTCGCGGAAACGATGCATTTTGCCGTCGGGAGAACGGGTTCCTTCAGGAAATATCAGAACCGAATTACCCCGCCGTATTTCTTCTTCACAGCGGGCCAGCATTTTCAAATAGCTGCGGCCTTTCATCCGGTCAACCTCAATATACCGGTTCAGGCGCATGACGATCCCTAAAAAGGGAATCCGGAAATTCTGAATCTTTGATACCCATTTAAAGTTTCTCAACAGTCCGTATAGCACCATAATATCAGCCAGTGACTGGTGATTGGAAATGATAATGCATGGCTGGTCATCGCGGATGTTGTTCCGTCCTTCAAAACGAATGGTCCAGTATGGATTCACCAATGCATACATATAGCCCCATAAGGACGATGCATAGTGCAGCACCAGGCCCCGGCTGTCGAAGGGAAGCGTAATGAGCCAGACAGGAACTGCAATAAAAGCAAAAAGGATTGTGGCTGCTGCCCAGAAAGCCCATATAATCAGCGACATTATCAGATGAAATACTCTCATTCCTGAAAAAGCTTGTGCGTTTTATTCATGCCGGACAAATTGATGACAGGTTCTGTTTTCAAAAATACTCCATTGGCATAATAGTTGCTTAACCGAACAATGAAGATTTTTACTTTCCTGATACTTGCGTTAAATTTACACAATAATTTTATTACAATTTGTTTGATAATTAACACATTATGGAAAAGTGGCGTCAGACAGTGATTGTGCTGATTTTTTCCGCACTGGTTTATTCCGCAGGATTTCCTGTAATTGCCCAGCCTGCGGCTCATGATACCATTGTGCGTCTCGGAGGGAGGCGGATGATAGTGGATGTCATTTCTGTTTCAGCATCGGATGTGTCGTATAAAGATATTGGATCGGAAGAACTGCAGCAACTCAATCATAAGTATATTGAACGGATCATATACCGGAGCGGAAAAGTGGATATTTTCAATAAACCCGTCGTACAGCTCATTGATGAAAACAGGTGGGAAGCAGTTCTGATTACAGAAAATAAGGCCGATGTGGAAGGAATGTATGAGTATGGTCTGGTGCGTTCCTCTTCAAGTTCTGATGCCAGAAATATGAAGGCGGCCAAAAAGAGCGCCACCATCCGGCTTCAGAAGAGGGCTGCCAATATGGGAGCCAACGTGGTGCTGATCACAAAGTCCATTGCAGTTGGTGGCTACGGCGAAACACCCGGTTATAACATGGAAGGAATTGCTTATGGTTTCCGGCCGCCTGCTGAAAAGAAACAGCAGGAAGAAAACAAATCCGAATAGCCTCTAATTTTCTCGTCCGGATATCAGAATAAGACGGGCAGTAGAGTATTGAAAACCTCCGATGAAAGCGATGAAGGCAATTTATCTGCAATGGTTTTAAGGAGGTAATTTTCTTCCAGTCGGGCACCCTGCAGAGCCCCCGAAATAAGGTCAAGTTCTTTCTGAACATTGGTTCCGGTAAGTCGGATCTGGTTTATGTAGCCTTTTGCAACAGAAAGCTTAATGTGTACGGTTCCATAGGGAGTTTCTACCTCTCTTTCGAGCTGGTAATCAGGCGAATAGGCGTAAATCCATTCCCAGGTATTAAATTTTGCGGCTGACAGCTCAATTATTTTTCTCTTGTCTTCGTCAGTCAGACTGTAAATGACTGCCCGGAAATGCTGAACAACAAAGGAGAACAGAAACTTTCTGAATGCATCCCTGTCGGGATTACTTAGAAAGGAAGCTATGTTCACAACCTCACTCCGGCGGGAATTCACTCCTTTGTGCGTATATTTTCCCGAAGGATGGAGTACCTGCTTCAGGTGTTCAAGATCAGAATCAAAAAGCAAGGTTCCATGGTGCAAGGTTCTCTGATGATATACATGTTCGGCATTCCCTGAAATCTTTTTTCCGTAGATCAGCAGATCATTTTTGTCACCTCTTTCGGCAGGAATGTGCAGTTCATTCAGTGCGAGAAGAACAGGGGCTGTACATGCCTCGAACTGAACCAGTGCACCTTCAGAACCGTTTCGTATGAAGGTGAAATTGAGGTTTCCAGCGTCGTGATAAACGGCACCCCCGCCTGAAAGCCTTCGTGCAATGCGGATGTTGTTTTCTCCGGCAAAGAGGTAGTTAACTTCGGCAAGAGTAACCTGGTGTTTTCCGACAATAACCGACGGCTTGTCGGAATAAAGGAAGAAAACTTCATCCTCCATTTCTTTCAGGAGATATTCTTCTGCAGCGAGATTGAGGTAGGGGTCGGTAAAAGGACTGTCAATGGCCAGCATCCCGGGCAGTGTTATTTCGGTAAACGACGAACACGAATTTTCTGTACAACGCAAAAAAGGCAAATGCCAGCAGAACGCCCCATAACGCTCCGCAAACAACATCTCCGGGGTAATGAACACCCAGGTAAATTCTGCTGTATGACACGATTCCTGCCCAAATTAAAATGGCCCATGAGAACCATTTTCTGCGGAACAACAGGGAAAGAAAGGTGGCCAGAGCAAAGACATTGGAAGCATGTGATGAGATAAAACCGTAGAGCCCTCCGTGGTAGTTGTGTACAAAATGAAGAAGGCCCTGCAGGGAAGGCTCATGGGAAGGGCGCAGACGATGAAACAGGTTTTTGAAAAGATGCACGGAAGTCTGGTCAGAGCATGCAATCAGCAAAACAACAAAGAGAATGATCAGCCAGGATTTTTTCTTAAAAGTCAGAATGATGAAAACGATCAGCAGAACATAAAGGGGAATCCATACGGGGATACGGGAGAAAAACCACATGATTTCATCCATCAGGGGAGAGTGCATTCCGTTAAGGAATAAAAGGATTTCTTTGTCGATTTCCAGCAGGGAATTCATGGATATTGGATTTAGTCTGATTCATTCAGGGTTTCCCAGAGAATATCCTTGAGCCGGTCAATATTGTATCCTGTTACTGATGAGATAAAAACCGTCTTTATTCCCGGAGGCAGATTCCGGCTGGTTTCGGTAATAATTTCGCGGTCGGCCAGGTCGGATTTTGTGATCGCCAGCACCCTTTTTTTGTCGAGCAGTTCAGGGTTGTATTTTTCCAGTTCGCCCAGAAGGATATGGTATTCTTTTACAATATCAGACGAATCAACGGGTATCATGAACAGGAGAACAGAGTTCCTTTCAATATGGCGGAGGAAGCGCAAACCCAGGCCCTTTCCTTCGGCAGCACCTTCGATGATGCCGGGAATGTCGGCCATGACAAAAGAACGGTTATCGCGGTACGAAACAATGCCCAGGTTAGGAACCAGTGTGGTAAAAGGGTAGTCGGCAATTTTGGGTTTAGCTGCTGAAACGACGGAGAGGAGAGTGGATTTACCGGCATTGGGAAATCCAACCAGACCCACGTCGGCCAGCAGTTTGAGTTCGAGTATGAACCATCCTTCTTCTCCGGGTTCTCCCGGTTGGGCATACTTAGGAGCCTGATTTACCGGCGATTTAAAGTGGTCGTTTCCAAGGCCGCCTCTTCCGCCCCGGAGCAGAATTTTTTCTTCTCCGTCTTTGGTAATTTCGGCGAGGATTTCATCACTGCCATCCCTGCGGGCAATGGTTCCAAGCGGAACTTCGATAACAACGTCTTTCCCGTCGGCTCCATGCTGGAGGGCGCCGCGTCCCGGTTCCCCGTCGCCGGCTCTTATGTGCCGCTGGTACTTCAGGTGAAGAAGTGTCCATAGCTGGGCATTCCCTTTTAAAATAATATGTCCTCCCCGGCCTCCGTCTCCTCCATCCGGACCACCACGGGGGATGTATTTTGCCCTGAGAAAATGCACACTTCCCGCCCCTCCTTTACCTGAGCGGAGATGAATCTTTACGTAATCGATGAAATTAGACTCTGCCAATATCAGATTAAATTAACCGTTTTGCCAAGCGCAAGGTGTTTCTCATCATCCGGGTAAAAAAAGAGCACAAAGCCTGGTAGAAAACCAAAATCTTTGCGCTCTATGTATCGTATTATTTATGCTGGTCAATTACATCACAAAGCCTTTGAAAGATTTCGTCAATGGAACCTACACCATTGATGGGAAAGAATTTTTTCTGGGCTTCGTAATACCGGATTACAGGAGCGGTTTCCCGGTGGTATACACGGATCCGGTTTTCAATAACTTCAACATTCTGATCATCGGCCCTTCCTGATTCTTTTCCGCGGTTAAGAAGGCGTTTAACCAGTTCCTCATGCGGCACTTCAAGGGCAACCATCAGGGTTATGGAAGTATTTTTGCCTGTCAGCAGGGTATCAAGAGCCTCTGCCTGCGAGGTTGTGCGGGGGAACCCGTCGAAAATAAACCCGTTCACCTTCCCGTTTTCATCAAGTTTACGGCCTATCATTCCAATGACAACGTGATCGGGAACAAGTTCGCCCTTATCCATATACCGTTTTGCTTCCTTTCCAAGTTCCGTCTGTGCAGCCAGTTCTGCGCGAAGAATATCGCCGGTAGAAAGATGGACAAGACCATACTTGTCAATCAGTTTTGCACTTTGTGTTCCCTTTCCTGACCCCGGAGGGCCGAACAATACTACATTCAACATACCAAATCAGTTTTAACGTTTTTTTGATTCACTTTCAATATAAACATCAGGATGATTCCTTCCAAACCGGTTGTAATCAAGCCCGTACCCAACAATGAACTGCGGTGGAATTTCGAGCCCTACATAATCGGGTCGGAAACCCGGTTTACAGGCTTCCTTCTTAAAGAAGAGGGTGGCAATCTTAACTTCAGCGGGGTGATACGATTGCACAGCGGCCAGAATATGTTCAATGGTAATGCCGGTATCAATGATGTCTTCCAGGATAACCACCGTTCTGTTGCTCAGGTCTTCATTGATTCCGATCAGGTCGTAAACTTCGCCGGTAGTTGATGAGGCAGAATACGATGCCAGTTTAACAAACGAAATCTGGCAGGGTATGGTGAGATGCCGGCTCAGATCTGCAATAAACATGTAGCAACCGTTCAGCACTCCCAGAAAAATCACATCCTTGCCTTTAAGGTCTTTGTTGAGCTGGCGGGCCATTTTTGATACGGCTCTCTGAATTCTGGCTGAAGGGATAAAAAGCCTGAACTCTTTATCCTGGATATGGATTTTTTTCATATTTTAGGCATTGTAATTTTTCCGTTGCGAAAATACGAATTCTGCCGAATTAACGGCTAACATAATTCTGATGCTATGCAACCGCTGGTGAGTATAATAATGGGAAGTACAACGGATTATCCGGTGATGGAGGAAGCTGCCAAAGTGCTGAATGATCTGAAGATTCCCTTTGAAATCAATGCATTGTCGGCGCACCGTACCCCTCTGCAGACCATTGAGTTTGTAAAGAATGCCTCGGGGAGGGGAGTGAGGGTTTTTATTGCCGGAGCAGGCGGCGCGGCTCATCTTCCCGGAGTTGTTGCAGCCGTTACCCCCCTGCCCGTAATAGGTGTTCCGATTAAGTCGTCTATTTCACTTGACGGATGGGATTCGGTGCTTTCCATTCTTCAGATGCCTCCGGGCGTACCGGTCGCCACCATGGCACTGAACGGAGCAAGAAATGCGGGGATTTTTGCAGCCCAGATTCTTGCGCTCACCGACGGGGAGATCATGCAGCGGATGATTGCCTTCAAGGCCGACCTCGAGAAAAAGATCATCAAGGCCAACCAGGATCTGTCACAGATCAAATTTGATTACAAGGTGGGCTGATCCGCCGGCCGGCGGACTCCGGTTCACCGCACTGGTATGGGCCGGAAAATTACTTTTCTGTTGTTTTTCTTTTGTGCAGTATGTATTCTGATACCTGCATACAGCCAGTATTTTCCTGCAGGTGCCCGCATCAGGGGAATGGCCGGTGCCGGGCTTCTGCTGGAAGATCCGTTCAGCGGATTCTGCAATCCGGCCGGACTGGCAGGGCTTAAAAATGCTGAAATTGCCGCATCGCATGAGATGCCTTACCTGATGAATGACTTGTCGGTAAGCAGTTTGACTTTCGCTTTCCCTGCAAGCCCCGGAGTGTTTGGATTCAATGGCTCCTCAGCAGGTTTTTCCCTCTGGAGAGAAACCAGGACAGGGGTTTCTTTTGCACGGAAATTTGGTTCCCGGTTCAGCGCCGGACTGCAAATCGACGGCTTTTTTGCAAGGGTTCCGGATGATATTCCTGTGCGGCCTGTATTTACCTGGGAGGCTGGCCTGCTCAGTCAGCCTGTAGCCGATCTGCTGGTAGGAGTTCATCTCTTCAATCCTTTACATGCCGACTATCCCGATACGCGAAACCAGCGTTTACCGGTAAGTTTTGCTTTCGGGGCGGGCTACAGGTTTGCAAAAAAATTCCTGCTGGCCGCTGAGGCAGAAAAGGACCTTCTATATCCCATTGCATTTCGTATTGGCATCGAGTACGAACCGGTTAAAAATGTCTTCCTTCGGTATGGTTATAATTCGGTAAACGGTTATGCCGCAGGCTTTGGGCTCCGCATCAGCCATTTTTTAATTGATGCGGCTTTTACAAGGCATCTGCAACTGGGTTATACACCCTCTTTGTCTCTGGGTTATGTTTTTTAAAATGTATTCAATCCGGTTATTGTGCTTCAGAATATGTGTTGCCATATCCTTATGGCTGCTTTCTCCGGTTATGGGGTCTTCCCAGGAAATAAACGATGTACCGGATGAAACAACGGAAAATGCAGCAGTTGAATCAACGGAGCGATGGGAAGATTTTGAAGAAAATGAAGCCTTTGCAGGGAAGCTGGCCGATCTGCGTCTTCACCCGGTTCGAATCAATCAGGCTGATAAAGAGGAACTCGAACGATTGTTCATGCTGAACGAGTTTCAGGTGCTGGCTCTTCTCGATTACCGCAAAACGTACGGGTCTTTTTCAAGTCCTTATGAACTGGCCAATGTTCCAGGTTTCTCAACAGATCTGGCAAGGCAGGTCAGCGGATTTGTAATAATTGAACCAGACAAATGGGATGTGCCCTCTGTAAAGGAAGCGTTTATGCAGGGGAAACACACCCTGATTCTCCGGTTGCAGGAACCCATGCAGAAGCAGGCGGGTTACCGGGATGGATATTATCAGGGAAGTCCGCTGAAGTTTTACTTACGGTATGCTTACCGGTACAATACATCTTTTTCAGCAGGGTATACCATGGAAAAGGATCCCGGAGAGCCGTTTCCTTATTTTCCGGCCGGAAGTCTGGCCGATTTTACATCAGCCTATATAAGAACGGATCAGAACGGAATCCTGCGTCGTTTTGTTGCCGGAGATTATCAGCTTGCTTTCGGACAGGGACTTGTCATGTGGAATAGTTATGCAACAGGGAAAGGCAGCGGGCTTATTGACTTCCGGAGAAGGGCTGAAGGCATTTGCCGGTTTTCTTCAGCCGAAGAGAACAGATTCTTTCGGGGTGCAGCAGGAACTTTGGGGTTGGGAAATACGCAATTCTCCTTCTTTTTTTCCAGCAAGCCGGTTGATGCCAATGTTACCCGGTTTGACAGTTACAGCAATCAGGTACTCGAGTTCTCCAGTCTTCTGACGACAGGGTATCATGCAGCACCTGATGAAATACGTAACCGGAAAAGTGTGGATCAGACAGTAATCGGCATGAATGCAACTGCCGCTTTTAGTGATTTCCGAATCGGAACAACATGGGTGCATTACAGCTTTGATGGTTTCTGGAGGCCTTATCCTGAGCCCTACAGACTATATGTTTTCCGGGGCCGAGAAAATACCGTTGGCGGAATCGACTGGCAATTTCAGCGCGGCGATTTTTTTCTGTTTGGTGAATGGGCTATGACATCGAACAAAGCAGCAGCGTGGAATGCAGGTTTTCTCCTGAAGCCTGACCCTGCTGTCATGGCTTCGGCAGGCATCAGAAAATATGCTCCTGCGTTCAATAATTTGTTTGCAAGACCGTTCGGAGAAACATACAATGGTTCCAACGAGGAGGGAATCTATTGCGGCTTAGAGCTTCAGATTTTCCGGAATATCATTGTTAAAGGATACATTGACGTTTTTGCTTTTCCATGGCTGAAATATGAGGTTGATGCACCTTCGGAAGGATCGGAAAAAATGCTTCAGGTATCATGGAATCCCGAAAAAATGCTTTCCATGTCTTTAAGGTTCTCTGTTGAATCAAAAGAAAAAAACGGCATCTCAGACAAAAATGGTTTAACAGCTCTGAGTACTTACAATACCCGGAATGTCCGGTACTATCTGGAGCTCAATCCTTCAGAGGAGTGGAGTTTCAGAACAAGAATGTATGCCGGGATGTTTCATACGAACAACAGCAATGCAAAAATTTCAACCATGTTGGCTGAGGATGTTCTCTGGAACCTTACGGGCAGGAAAGTGAGAATAACCATGCGATACGCCCTGTTCGATATTCCTGATTACGAGAGCCGTCTGTATGCATACGAAAATGATGTACCTATGGTTTATTCCGTGCCTTCTTTTTACGGTAAGGGAACACGTATTTACATTCTGGGCCTTTTCAGGCCGGTTCGGTGGCTGGAAGCAGGCATCAAGATAGCCGGCACGTCGTTTTTGAACAGGTACGAAATAGGAAGCGGAGAAACCCGCATCGGAGGAAACAGAAAGACAGACCTGGGTTTTCAATTGCGCCTTTCCTTCTGATGCGCAATGTAGGTCAAATCCACAGTTCTTGGGTTTACTGCAAATCGCCCCGGGAACGCATTACATTAAAAAGAGTTTGCTGAAAGTTTTCAGCCGGAGAAGGTGCCGGCGAAAGGATCAGCTTTCCGTCGGGCCCGATTAGAAAATATGTTGGGAAAGCTCTGATGTCATACTCTTTTAGAATGTCAGGCTGTTGTCCGTAGTGAAGAAAGGTCCAGGAATAATCATTTTGGTTCAGAAAATCCGTCACTTTCTGAAGTGTCGGATCGGCCAGAATGGTGACGATTTCAAAATAGCCTTTCAGCTTTTTGTAGAGGGTATTCAGCATTTCAAATTCTTTAAGGCAACTGTAGCTGGAGCAGTAGCAAAAATTGAGATAGACATACCTCCCCTTAAAATCTTCGAGTGATTTGAAATTTCCCTGGCTATCCTGCAGCCGGAAGGAAGGAGGAGGGTAACCGGCCATCAGCCGGGTTACTTTTTTCAGGATGTTGGCCGCAACCGGGCGGAACATTACAACCTGTCCTTGCAACCTGAAGGAATCGAGGACATGAATTATGGCATTCCTGTTAAAACTGTTCCGGTAAAATTCATCATGGAGATTTTTCAGGATGACAAGGTCGCGCAAGGTGTCTCCTTTAAATACGTCATCGGCTGCAAGGATTCTTCGGAGTGTGGTATAGCTCTGCTTACGGTTTATAACATCGTAAATAGCTTTCCCGGTATCGGTTCTGCCAAAATAGGAAAAGTAGGAATCGTAAATTCTGTGAAACAATTCCATGTATGCCGGGTTTTCAAACAGAACAGGATGATTCCTGAAATACATGGCCGAAAGGCTCCGGGCTTTGTACTGACTGGCAATACACCTGAGAATAGCGGTCTTATATAAAAGGTAATCGGAAAAGTACGGATGGTTGATCCCATTAAAATGCCTGAGAATGGTTTCGACGGCTGTATCGGCTGATGCCGGATCGGGTGGACCGTAAACCGAAAGCGCAAACTGGCTGTAATAAGGGCCGTAAATACTGTCAAAACGGGCGATCAGGTGGTTCAGTTCGCGGGAATCTCCGGTCACCGGCAGAAGATGTACTTCTTCCTCGGTAAAATACGGATTGAGCCGGTCTGCTTCCGTCTTATCAGCCCTGGGAGGGAGATTGATGTGGTAGTCTTTTCCCGGTTCGGCATATAAATAAACAAAATATTTCCCCAGATGCCAGAAAACCAGGGAGGTTCGTTCCAATTGAAATTCCAATGAGAAGCATCCATTGGCATCGGCAGTTGCTTCCGCCAGGATTTTTTCCTGATACGTGATATATTCCTCATAGGTTCTGAGGGAAATTTTGGAACCGGCATAACTGATTTCACATCCCGAAATCTGCACGTTTCCGCCATATACAGTAGCGACGGAAGCAAAACCTAACGACAGCACCAGCAGGAATCGGCTCATTCTCTTTTACTCTTTCAGATTGATGGCTTTTGGCACAAAGGGGGAAGCATCGCCTCCGTTGCGGATGATATCCCGCACAATGGATGAATTAATGGAACTGTGTTCCGGCATGGTAAGGAGAAAAACAGTCTCAATTTCGGGGTGCAGGGCTTTGTTAACCTGAGCAATGGCCCTTTCATATTCAAAGTCAGCAGCTGTCCTCAGGCCCCTGAGGAGGTAACGGGCTTTCCGCTGCCGGCAAAAGTCGACTGTGAGGCCCGTATAGGTTGCAACTTCCACTTTGGGTTCATCCTGAAATACCTGCCGGATCCATTTCATTTTCATTTCCAGAGGAAAGTAGCTGTCTTTCAGAACATTCTGGCCTACTGCGATGATGATTTTGTCGAACAATGGCAATGCTCTTCGCACGATGGATTCATGGCCGATGGTAAACGGATCAAAGGATCCCGGAAATACAGCTATTTTTTCCATACCATTAAAAATTAAAAAGCACGTGTTGCAGAAACCGTATTATAATGATACAAACCAGACGGTTAGCTTACACAGCCGGCCGTCTGATCTGATATTGCCCTGCCTGATCGAACTTCGGTAAGGTTCTTTCAGGAATTCATCCGAAAGGTAGTTAATATTCCCTAATCTGCAAACCTCCAAAGACCACGTCGGCCTTGATAAAGAGGTGGGCAGAATCCTTTACGAAAGCCGGACTTTCATATTTAACGGAACCAAAGGCTGCATTATTGCCATTGGGCATTTCGGCTCCTCCAAATACGGCGTTGGCTTCAATACGAAGGGGAATGTCTTTGGATACCTTGATTTCCGTTGCTCCAAAAACTGTATGAACCTGCACAAGCACAGGTTCTGTGCCTTCGGGTTTAATGTCGCGAAGATCAAATACGCCTTTTCCGAAGATAATGTTGTATTCTCCCGAGCCAACTTCCTCTCCTGTCCATCGTTTTTCACCGAAAATGACGTTATGCTCGCCTTCGGAATGAGTGGAAAGCACGTTGGTTCCCAGCATAATCCGGATGCCGATCCAGATGAAGAGAAAGGCAAACAGAAACTTGAAAAGCGGAAAATCCACATTAAATATAACGCGGATAACAATTGAAATTCCAATGAGGATGAACAATATCCCCCAAAATAATCCGGCACTCATTTTCATGGTTTTTTAAGTTTATACGTTTGTCAGTAAATTTCATGGTGCTAAGATAGGGGATCCCTGCAACGGGATGCAATTGAATTCCGGTAAAACGGCGGTAGCAACCGGTAAACCAGATGTCCTGAAAGACCAACGTGCAAAATGCAGAAACGGGGATGCAAGAACAGGCCGGATGCGGGGGTAATCTAATCCATGAGTGCCAGCTTAAATACTTCCATTATATTGCTTACATAATGGAAGGTGATTCCTCTCAGGTATATCTCGTTGATTTCACTTATATCTTTGCGGTTTTCTTCGGAGAGAATAATGTCTGTAATCCCGGCGCGTTTGGCTGCCAGTATTTTTTCCTTGATACCGCCCACGGGCAATACTCTTCCCACCAGGGTAATTTCACCTGTCATGGCCAGGAAGGGCTTAACTTTACGCTGGGTAATTGCCGAAGCGATGGATGTGGCCATGGTGATCCCGGCCGAAGGGCCGTCCTTTGGAATGGCTCCTTCAGGAACATGCACGTGAAGATCATGGTTTTCGAAAAAGTCGGCCGGAATGGAAAGTGACTCGGCATGTGCTCTTACATATTCCAGGGCTATGGTAGCCGATTCCTTCATCACATCACCCAGGTTCCCGGTAAGGGTGAGTTTACCTTTTCCTTTGCTGATACTTGTTTCAACAAAAAGGATTTCTCCTCCCACCGATGTCCAGGCCAGCCCACAAACCACTCCGGGAATTTCGTTCCCGATGTACTTTTCTTTGATGTATTTCGGAGGGCCCAGAATTTTTTCAATGGTGGCTATATCGGGCGAAGAATCGGGTTTTCTTCCGAAGGCAATTTCACGGGCATAATGGCGCATGATTTTAGCCAGGGTCTTATCAAGCTCGCGGACGCCTGATTCCCGCGTATACTTTTCAATAATGTACTCCAGCACCTCCGGTTTAATGTCAACCTGTTTTTTCTTCAGACCATGGGCTTCAAGCTGCTTGGGAATCAGATGCCGGCGGGCAATTTCTATCTTTTCTTCCACAATATATCCGCTCACTTCAATCAGTTCCATGCGGTCGAGCAAAGCAGGCTGAATGGTTGCAGTAGTATTGGCCGTAGCAATGAAAAGCACCTTCGACAGATCATATTCCATTTCAAGGTAGTTGTCGTAGAAGGCATTGTTCTGTTCCGGATCGAGCACTTCAAGCAAAGCAGAAGATGGATCCCCGCGGAAATCCTGCCCTACCTTATCCACCTCATCGAGGACAAAAACCGGATTGGAGGATTTGGCCTTTTTAATGTTCTGGATAATTCGTCCGGGCATAGCACCGATATAGGTTTTTCTGTGCCCCCGTATTTCTGCCTCATCATGAAGTCCGCCAAGTGACATTCTGACATATTTTCTGTTAAGGGCACGTGCAATGGATTTGCCCAGTGAAGTTTTACCCACGCCGGGAGGACCGTAAAGGCAGAGAATGGGTGATTTCATATCTCCTTTGAGCTTCAGCACGGCCAGGTGTTCAAGAATCCTTTCCTTTACCTTTTCCAGGCCGAAATGATCCTGATTGAGAATCTGTTCTGCCTTTGCCAGGTCAAAACGGTCTTTGGTATAATATTGCCAGGGAAGTTCCAGCAGGGTGTACAGGTAGTTCAACTGGACGGAATACTCGGCAGATGCCGGATTGATTCTCTGCAGTTTATCCAGTTCTTTTTCAAATGTTTCAGCGACTTCGCGGCTCCATTTCTTACGTGCCGCTTTCTTCTGCATTTCTTCAATTTCCTGTTCAAGAGGATTTCCGCCCAGTTCGTTCTGGATGGTTTTCATCTGCTGGTGCAGAAGGTATTCTCTCTGCTGCTGGTCGAGTTCTGATTTAACTTTTGCCTGGATATCATTTTTCAGTTCGAGCATTTGCACCTGCCGGTTAAGATATTCCAGCAGGCGGTGCGCCCGTTTCTTCAAATCGTTTATTTCCAGCAGTCTCTGTTTTTCCTGTGTGGTGAGTTCGCTGTTGGAACTGATAAAGTTGATCAGAAACGAAGAGCTTTCGATATTTTTAACTGCAAACGAAGTTTCCGGAGGAATGTTTGTCGAAAGCTGGATTATCCGGAGAGCAGTTTCTTTAAGGCTTTCTACCAGCGCCTGGTATTCGGCATTGTTCGGGCTGGGGTGTACATCTTTCAGTTCATGCACCCTGGCTGTAATATACGGCTCTTCCGAAAGGATTTCATCAATGGCAAACCGTTTTTTCCCCTGGATAATCACCGATGTGCCTCCATCGGGCATTTCAAGAATTTTCACCAGCTGGGCTACAGTGCCAATTTTATAGAGATCGTCATGATGGGGCTCCTCGGCATCGGGGTCTTTCTGGGCAACCGTTCCGATAATCCGGTCTTTCTTATACACTTCACGGATGAGGCGGATGCTTTTTTCCCTTCCTACCGTTATGGGAAGAACGACCCCGGGGAAAAGCACGGTATTGCGGAGAGGCAAAATCGGCAATTGTTCAGGAACTTGCGATTTGTTCAGATGATTCTCATCCTCTTCGGCAATCAGGGGTATGAAGTCGGAGTTTTCGTCAACAGGTCCGGAGATATAAATGTTTTTAAAACGCTGGTCAATACTATCACTCATACTATTTTTTCCTCCTGCTATGTCAGTTTGTCGTAAACGAATACCAACAAGCATTATGTCAATAATTATGCCATTCATTCAAAGTTAAAGAATACCGGCTTTTTGCCGATACTTTCCGGTAAGGTTAAACACGTCCTGAAGAATCTGCTCATCGATAGCGGTCATGGTTCTATTCCTTCGTTCCATCATCCTCCGGGCCGTTTCAATTGCCTTTTCCGGCTGAAAGGTTTTCCATTCAGAGGGTCCGCCCCAGCTGAAAGAAGGAATAAACTTGGGAAGAAACCCGGCACCAAATGCATTAACACTTACTCCTGCCACGGTACCGGTATTAAACATGGAAGAAATACCGCATTTGCTGTAATCTCCCATCATGAGGCCACAGAACTGCAAGCCTGTTTCGGTGAATTCTTCCTCTGCATAACTCCAGACGCGCACAGGAGCATAGTTGTTTTTGAGATTGGAGCAGTTGGTGTTGGCTCCCATGTTTACCCATTCGCCAATTACTGCATTACCGATGAACCCGTCATGGGCTTTGTTGGAATTGCCAAATACAATGCAGTTATTCACTTCCCCTCCGATTTTGCACCCCGGGCCGAATGTGGTAGCACCATAAATGCGTGCTCCCATTTTGATGACAGAGTGTTCGCCAAGGTAAAGCGGGCCGCGGATCAGCGCTCCCTCCATGATTTCTGCATGCCGGGAAATATAAATCGGGCCGGTCTCCGTATTCATGATGCAGGGTGCCACAATCGCACCTTCCTCTATGAAAATCTGTTGTCCGATGCAGGTTACGTGCGAAGGGAGGGTAGCAGACACTTTGTTGCTGGTAAAAAGGGTGAAATCGGAAAGAAAAACATCCCTGTTCATGCGATAAAGTTCCCAGGTGCGGTGCATAATGAGCGGATTGCCATCAAATTGCAGGGTCCTGAAAGGAGGAATTTTTCCCTGGACAAATTGTTCGGCATCGTATCCGTTCAGGCGAAGAGCCAGTATTTTCTGATCCTTCATCAGGGCTTCCCTTTTTCCGAGACTGGCGAGCCGTTCAGCCAGGCCGTTATACGGCAATACGGCGCTGTTAATCAGTATGTTGTCGTCAGTAAGTTCCAGCGGATATTTTTTCTGCAGGTGATTTTCAGCGGCGATGGAACAGGTTTTTCCGAGGATTTTTTCCCAGCGCATGCGGTTAGAAGCCATACCCAGCCAGATTTCAGCAACTGGCCTGGTAAAGGTAAAAGGCCGCAGGTGAATCCGCGCATCATCCTCAAAAAGAACCGGATGCATACTCATAGAATACAAAAGGGTGTCATGCCCCTCAGGCCGATGACACCCCGGTTATGAAAAGTAAGTTCTCCTATTTGTTTTTCTTTTCCAGATGGTTCTTGTAACGGTTCATGAACTTGTCAACACGTCCGGCTGTGTCAACCAGCTTCATCTTACCCGTGTAAAAGGGATGGGAAGTATTGGAAATTTCCAGCTTTACCAGCGGATATTCCACACCGTCAATCTCAATGGTTTCCCTTGTGGCAACAGTTGACTTGCTGATAAACGTAGTGCCGTTCGACATGTCTTTGAACACAACCAGCCGGTAGTTCTTCGGATGAATATCCTTCTTCATAAAATCAGCTCTTTAATTTTTGGCTTGCAAAGATAATGAAAAAAACAATATTTCAAATTCATTCTTCAACATGATGTTGACGGATATCAAATCTGGAAGCTTTTTCAACCGCCTCGGGCATAAACCTTTTGAAGGGTCTGGTTGGGTCGAAAAGATACCGGTAGGTAACGTGGATTTTGGCCAGTCTTGCTCCGACGGCTTCGTAAAGGGAGCGCATTTTGGGATTAAAGTCGCCCACCCATGATAATTCAATTTCCTTATAGTGAAGATAAGGTTTGCTGAAAAAAACCTTTTCAAGTTGCCGGAAGATGGCCGATTCCACGCCCGTATTCTGGAATCGCGGCACTACGCCCGCCACCATGGCCCTTACCCGGTTGATTTTTTTGGTTTTTTTGTAATAAAAGAACCTGATCATATTCCAGAGGTTCATTTTTCCGTTGAAATGTTTCAGGATCTGGTTGATATCGGGAAACATGATGAAGAATCCTATGGGTTCATCATCGTGATAGGCAAACCAAACCAGATTTTCATCTATAACAAATCGGGCTTTGTTAATGGTATTGCGTACGGTCTGGGGATCAAGAGGCGTATAGTCTTCCTTGAACACCGCCCAGGCTTCGTTGTAAATCTTCACCATGTCGGCAATGAACTTATCCTGTTCCCTGAAAGTGAAGTGTTTGAAGCGGAAATTCTGCCGGCGGCTGATCCAGTCAGCTATTTTCCAGAATCGTTCCGGGAAAGGTTTGCGTATATCAAGGTGGTAGCTGAACTGCCGGAAATATTCTTTAAAGCCGTACTCTTCGAAAAGGTTTCGGTAATAAGGAAGGTGGTAAGGCATGCCCATGCCGGGATGGGTGAATCCTTCAATGAGCAGTCCCCAGTTGCTGTCGTTTTCACCGAAATTGATGGGGCCGTCCATGGCTTCCATTCCTTTTGACCGGAGCCATTCGCGGGCGGTGTCAAACAAAAGACGGGAAGCTTCTGTGCTGTTGATGCATTCAAACATTCCAATTCCGCCGGTAGGCTGGTCATTTTCGTATGCTTTAATGCGGTTGTAAAAGGCGGCAATCCTGCCAACAGGTTTTCCTTTGTCGTCCAGCAGAATCCATCGGTCGGCTTCTCCGTCCTTAAGAAAATTATTCTCTTCCGGATTGAACCGTGATTCAGTTTCCGAATCAAGCGGACAAACCCACCAGGGGTCGTTTTTGTATATGATTCTGGGCACCTCCAGAAAAAGAGAACGTGTCTTCCTGTCGCGTACCGGTAATATTTTCATAGCATCCCGTTTTGTCTGCCGCCGGCTGAACCTGATTTTCGCCTGAACTTGCCATCAGAGGGTGTACCATTTTTTCAGATAATCAGGCTGCGCTTCAGCGTGTTTCACATGAAAAAACTCGTTTTTCCTTGGATTGTAAATATAATCTTTTTTCCAGGCATCAATGTTTTGAATAACGGCACGAAGGCTGTCGGTGAAATAGACGATTTCTTCGTTGGTGGTAGTAGGATGCAGAGACCATCTCACCCATCCCGGCTTTTTGGAAAGATCGCCTGAATTGATGAGCTGGGTAATTTCACGGGATTTTTCATAGCTCACTTCCAGCAGATAATGGCCGTAAGTTCCTGCACAGGCACATCCTCCCCTTACCTGAATTCCGAACCGGTCGTTTAAAAGTCGTACAATCAGGTTAAAATGAATTTCGGGATGATAGAAGGAAAAAATGGGCAGTCGTTCTTCCACCTTGTCGGCAAGAATTTTTATTCCGGGCACTTTGCGAAGTTCATTCAGGGCAAGCCGGGTAATTTCCTTTTCTCTTGCGGCCATGATCACCGGGTTCATTTGTTCTTTCAACCGTATGGCGAGGGCTGCGCGTATTGCCTGCAGAAAGCCCGGCGTGCCACCGTCTTCCCTTGCCTCAATATCATCCACATACTTGTAGCTTCCCCAGGGATTGGTCCAGTCAACCGTACCGCCACCCGGCTGGTCAGGTACTTCGGAATGGTAGAGGCTTCGGTCAAATATCAGAACGCCTGAAGAACCGGGGCCACCAAGAAATTTATGCGGGGAGAAATAGATGGCATCGAGTTTTTCCATGGGATCGGAAGGATGCATGTCGATGATATCGTATGGGGCCGAAGCGGCAAAGTCAATAAAAACTATTCCTCCGTTTTCGTGCATGATGCGCGCCAGTTCCCGGTAAGGCGGCCGGATCCCCGTAACATTTGAACAGGCGGTAAATGCTCCGATCTTAAATGGCCGGTCTTTGTATTTTCTTATTTCTTCCCGCAAAACATCCGGATTTACAAGCAGGTCGGGTGTAGGCGGAAGAATGACCACGTCAGCCATGGTCTCATACCACGAGGTGTGGTTCGAATGGTGCTCCATGTGGGTTATGAAAACAACCGGACGATCCGGCAGTTTGAAACATTCCTTTACATGCACCCGGGAACACCCTTTGAGGGAAAGAATCCGCTGAAGCTTGTTCACTACTGTTGTCATTCCTGAACCGGCAGTGATGATAACATCGTTTGGTCCGGCATGAACATGCTCCTTAATAATACGGTGTGCCTCATGATATGCCAGAGTCATCCTTGTACCGGTTTCCGTGGTCTCTGAATGCGTGTTGCCGACAAAAGGGCCGAATTCTTCCAGAAGTTTCTGTTCAATCGGATGATAAAGGCGTCCGCTGGCCGTCCAGTCGGCATAAACCACCTTTTGCCTTCCATACGGCGATTCAAAGCTGGCATCAATGCCGATAATCTTTTCCCGGTACGGTCTGAAATACTCTTCGAGGTTTCCTTCTTCCCGGTTCATAATACACCTGTTTAGGTTCAAAGATCATTAAAAAAACGTAAACAGAAAGTGTTATATATCACCATCAGTAGGTAGGAATGATTCTCCGGTCAATCAGCACGAACAAAATAATGATCAGGGCAGAATACATCAGGTGCAATTTAACAGGTATATAGGATTGGGGAGGTATTTTCAGGTGGAAGTAGTTATAGGCTATCAGAACAATTTTTTCGAGGACAAAAATGATCACCGTGGCCAGAGGAACTCCCTGAAGGCCGTAAAACTGAATCAGGAAAAGACTCAATGCTACATTCAGAAAAATTTCCACCACGGAAACCCACATCATCACACTGGTTTTGCGCAGTCCGATGAGAATGGTCTGTGGAAAAACCAACCGGCTGATTATCAGCAAAAGATAAATCATAAAAATATCTGACCCACGTCGGAAGGCCGGATTGAAAAGATGGATAAACAGCCAGTTGCTGAAAAGGAGCAGAACCATGGATAGAGGAAAGAGCGCATTGATGAGCCGGATGGATTTGTGCCTGATTTTTTTCAGCACTTCTGAAATGTTGCCCGTGGTGGAAAATTCAGGAATCATGGCGGCATGCAGACCGTTGGCCAGCATGACGACCAGGGGGAATTCCTTGGCACCATAACGGAAATAGGCAAAATCTTTTGCATTGAATTTGTTGGCCACAATGAACCCATCAATATACTGTGCCGAACCGCTGAGCAGGGTGCTGATAATCAACGGCCAGGCATAATGCAGATGGGTCTTCATGAATTCCCATGAAAAAACCGGTTCAGCATATTTAACCAACAAAAAAACCAACCAGATTACCCTTGGAATAGTAGCAATAATAAGTCCTGTAAATGCTTCCTTTATTCCCATGCCCAGCCAGACCGGAATCAAAGTGCCGGCCAGAATAAGGGCATGGCTCAGAAAACCATACAGCAAAACCAGGGATGATTTATTCCGGAGGATATAAATGTATTCAATCAGGTTTGAAGGGTTGCTGATCAGGAAATAGATAAGCACCAGGCCAAAATAAGGGACTTTCTTTGCTTCACTGAAAACATGCAGGTTCCCCCGGAGGGTCAGCCCGAAAATGACGAAGAGCAGACTGAACAGGCACAACAGCAGGAATGCGTTCCAGATTTCCGGAGATTTCCGGTCGGTTTTGATTCCGGGGAAAACGGGATTGCTGTTGTAGAGCGATAAAAACGACTGAATAATTCCGGTCACCCAAAAGAAACTGGCAATATTCACCATAAACATCATGAGCTCAAAATCGCCGATATCTTTGGGGCTGTAAAACTTCGACAAGGCAATACTGACAAGCAGAAAGGTAGTAAAGCGCAACAGATTGTATATCTGCAGGCTGGAGATATTGTTGACGTATTTTCCTGCTTGAAATTTCAACCTTTATCTGTCAGAAAAACAAGGGCATAAAGATACACATTTTCCTGAGACCTTTTTCCCTGGTTTGTACACTAAAAAATTAATTCTTAATTTTGCATTCCCTTTCAGGATGTTTAAGAAATTATCCTGAAAACATGGTGGATGTAGCTCAGTTGGTTAGAGTGCCAGATTGTGGCTCTGGAGGTCGCCGGTTCGAGCCCGGTCTTCCACCCTTACGGAAGTAAGAAAACACGAACAGACGGTTGACGAAAATTGTCAACCGTCTGTCGCTTTTGAAGGGCCTCGGGTTCCTGCTTCGTACAGCTAATTCCTCTAATAAAACTGAAGGGATTACAGAAAATCTTTCTGCAACCCCTTCATCAACCCAAAACTAACCAACCAACTAACCTAAATCCAACCTATGAGAGTTTAAATCCATTCTTTACTTAGCATCCATGGTTCAACAGCCATGGGTTCTTCCTTATCGGAGACCGGAAGCCCTGTGAAGTATTCCCCGAGCATCCATGCTTCCACTTCCTGAACAGGCTCGTAGGAGACATCTCCCATAAACAGTTCCGGACAAAGCATCCACGATTCTACCGTCACAACTTCCGAAGCAACTGATGCCGGAGAAAAGATTTCAAGCATCCAGGCTTCGACTTCAGGAACCGGCTCACTGTAAACCATGGTGAGGTCTTCCTTTACCGGTGCAAGACTGCGAGGTTTTTCACCGGCATATAGCGCTGTCATTGCGCTTATCAGCATTAATCCTACCACAACAATTCCTTTTTTCATAGCTTTAGTGTTTTGTTACGTCATATTAACAACTGATATGCCAAAATTGTTCAAACATTATAAATCAATGATTTAGACAGAAATTATTTTTGTCATACTCTGAAAAAATGACCATATCCGTACGTAAGGTGTACGAAAACGGTCAAATACCATACTCTGAAATAAGGTCAGGAATTGGAAAAAGAAATTCGTTCCGGAGGAGTTTGCTCTCCGGGACGATTTAAGGTAGCTATAAACGAAGGATTATTCGCGGAGTTTTTCTTCCCTGATCCACGAAGATTCCCGTCCCAGCCAGCGCATGCCCAGCACATATCCTTTCAACTGGAGGATGCTGGGATCTTTTTCATCGAACCAAAGATAGCAGTCGTAGGTTTTCCCGTTGTCAGGGTCATAAATTGTTCCGCCCGACCACTGTTTTTTATTGGCATCATACTTCAGTCCCCGCAAAATCACCAACCCAAGTATCGGTTCATTTCTTTTGGCGGGATCAGGATTGTTAACATCTTTCTTGTCTTTGTCTTTTTCAAGCCATGCAACTTTTCCATAGTACTTGCCGTCAGTTGCCTTAAAGATGCGGACCTGGGAGGTTTTTTTTGCCGTCAGGTAAACGCCGACAATCTTATCGGCAGGATTTTGCGCTGAAACAGCAGAAACTAACATGACGCAGGCGGTCAGGAGAAGGAGTTTTCTTTTCATAGGATTCCGGTTTTTCAGGCGAAAAATAGAAATTTTATTTGTAAATACGGCTATATATTTCATAGGTATATTCAAATCCGAGCGAAGGGTCTTCGGGCCCCTGTTCGGTAGAAATGCACTCCCAGTCTTTGGTTGATATTTCAGGGAAAAAAGTGTCGGCATGGAATGCTTTATGTACCCGTGTCAAATAGAGCATGTCGGCCAGAGGAAGAAACTGGCGATAAATGGAAGCTCCGCCAATGATGAAATTCATTTTATGCGGGTCGCACAGCGAAATAGCTTCTTCAACAGAGTGGGCCGTCAGGCATCCTTCAAACGCATCTTCAGGCGAATCGCTGATAACAATGTTTCTGCGGTTTTTCAGCGGGCGAACTGGTAAGGATTCATAGGTTTTTTTGCCCATTACCACCGTATGACCTTCGGTAATCCTTTTGAACCGCTTGAGGTCATCGCTGATGTGCCAGAGCAGGCGGTTATTGAGGCCTATGGCATTGTTTTCAGCTATAGCCACAATAATGGCGAGGGGTTTTCCGCTGATCCAGTTTTGTTTATCGTTCATACGGAGATGTCGGCTTTAATGTGCGGGTGCGGGTCGTAACCTTCTATAATAAAATCCTCGTAGCGGAAAGAAAAGATGTCTTTGACATCCGGATTCAGCCGCAGGGTGGGTAGTTTTCTGGGTGTGCGGGTAAGTTGCAGTTTTGCCTGTTCAATATGATTCAGATAAAGATGAGCATCGCCGAGGGTGTGAATGAATTCTCCGGGCTGAAGCCCTGTAACCTGAGCCATCATGCAGGTAAGAAGGGAGTAAGAGGCGATGTTGAACGGAACACCGAGAAAAATATCGGCACTCCTCTGGTAAAGCTGGCACGAGAGTTTTCCTCCGGCAACATAAAACTGGAAGAGGATATGACAGGGAGGGAGGGCCATTTTGTCAATTTCGCCCACATTCCAGGCTGACACAATATGGCGGCGGGAATCGGGGTTGTTGCGCAGGGAATCAACAACCTGGCTGATCTGGTCAATATATTTGCCGTTGGCGGCAGGCCAGCTTCGCCACTGATAGCCGTACACCGGGCCCAGATTACCGTATTCATCGGCCCATTCATTCCAGATGGTTATGCCATGATCGGTAAGAAATTTAATGTTGGTGTCGCCTCTGAGGAACCAGAGCAGTTCGTATGCAATGGACTTAAAATGCAGCTTCTTTGTGGTGAGCAGAGGAAATCCCTCCTGGAGGTTGAAGCGCATCTGGTATCCGAAAACACTGATTGTACCGGTACCCGTTCTGTCACTTTTCCGGATGCCGGTCTGCAAAACATGATTCAAAAGATCAAGGTATTGTTGCATTTTATCAAGAAGATTTGCAATTAAATTCTTTTTAATGGTGTAAAAATCGTTATTATCTTTGAAAATTCCCAATAAAGAGTATATTTTTATAATTTACTTAGATTTAGTGTTTTATGTTTTGTCTTTTTATATTATAACGAATTATATTATGCTGAAAGTCAGTTAAAGTTTGTATTTTATCTAAATTGCAAGTGAATTTTATATTGTATGCAAATTATAGCTTTATTCAATCCAGGTTTATTCATAAGAAACACCATTACTATGTGCATTAATGAATTAATAAGGTTTACCCCTCTCGATCTTTCTGGAACCTTCTCAATTCAGCGAAAGCGAAGCCAAAAGGTTAAACCCGGATTGCGCATTTTTGTGATGCGCAATGTGGGGTTGATTCTTATTTATATGTTTGTGTTAATAAACCTGCTTAGTTCATGAGGAAATTTTATGAAATTCAAAAATAAAAACTATTCAACGAGCTTAAAACAAGTTAAACATAAACTATATGTTTGAAAAGAAAACATCTTTATGGCATTCGAGAGGAGTCAATTAATAAGTACATACATAAATGATAATTTGTTATATGATTTCTTGAATTAACTAACTCTTTGATAAATTGGTAATGATGTATATGAAAAATGCTGTCATTCTTTTAATTCTTTATTTTTGCTCCATGAACTTGTTTGCTCAGTATAATCAAAATGTGGATACAATACCAAATATAACAGAACATCCTGTTTTACTGAAGAGAATTAATTATATTTCAGACTCCATTATTATGATTTCACCGGAAAAAAAAACGCATGTAGTTCTTTATAATTCTCAAAATGGTTTATATTACATATTGATGTTTAAAGGGGATACATTATTTAAAGAATCTTACCTTGGTTTAAAACTAAATAATGTTGATTACAGAAATGAATTCTACATTGATTCTGTTGTTCAAGGAATTAATATAGAAAGAGAGAGGTTTTATTTTAAAGAAAAGGATTATTTTGATAATAACTTCCAATGGACTAACATTTATTTGACCCATAAAACTGGTAGAAAATTTATTTTAGAGTTTAGGCTTTATGAAAATTCTTTTGCCTTAAGATACAAGGTATATTTTAATCAAAATGAGTCTTATACGGTTAATGCTGATTATTCTGAGTTTACTTTTTCAAGGAATATGCCATTATATTATGAAACGACAACAGAATCTGGCTATTTTAAATCAAGTCTGGAAAGTTTAGCAATAAATTACCTTATTGAAATGCCTTTACTGGTATCGAATGATACGATGTACTTTCTTATAAGTGAAGCTAACAGTTTGAATCACCCGAGGACTGGCCTGAAAAAGGTCAGAAAAAATACAATCGCTGTTAATTTAAGTTATCCGGCTTATGGGGATACCTGTTATATTTCCCCCTGGAGATATGTTGTTTATTCCAACAGCGTTACATCTTTTTATGATTCAAAATACGTAGTTTATGCACTAAATGATAGTGATACATCTTCTTTATCAATGCTTATTCCTGGAAAGCTTATCAGGGATATGAGACTTTCGACAAATTCTGCAATTAAATGTATTGATTTTGCTTCTAAAATGAATTTTCAATACATTCTTTTTGATGCTGGTTGGTATGGCTTAGGCTATAAGAATGAATTCAATCCGGCATCGAATCCGTTTATTGTTATAGATTCTATACAAATGCCCGTTGTGTTAAATTATGCAAAAGAAAAAAACATAAACCTGGTATTGTATTTAAATAACGTGGCAATGAGTAATTATAATATGGACTCGGCTTTTTCGTTATATTCATCATGGGGTGTGAAAGCTTTAAAATTTGGATTTGTTGATGGCTACTCCCAGAACGGTCGGAAATTCACAAAGGAAATGATACAAAAAGCTGCAAAATTTGGATTTGGTGTTATCATCCATGACAACCTCAGACCTTCAGGTACTGAACATACATTTCTTAATCATCTGTCAACAGAAGGAATACGTGGGAATGAGTATGTTACAAATACAGCTGCTCATACAACTATTCTGCCTTTCTCAAGATTTATGATCGGTGCCGCTGATTATACCTTTTGTTATAAAGATCCTGATAATACATTCCTCCCAAATATGCCTGTTACAAAAGGTCACCAACTTGCTATATCTGTAGCTTTTTTCAGCCCGGTTCAGAGCATTATGTGGTACGGACTTCCTGAATATTATACTGATAGTATTGATGTAGAGTTTTTTAAATTTCTTCCGACAACCTGGAATGACAGCAAGTTCCTGGATGGCAGAATTGGTAAATATGTCGTTTTTGCAAGAAGATACGATGAAAAATGGTTCTGGTCTTTTTATACGTCGGAAAAAAGATCACTAATACAGGAGTATAATTTTCTTGATAAAGAATATCTATACAGAAGAATTTGTTATTTTGATGAAAACGGAAGAATAAAAAAAACAATTGATACGGTCAGTTCATATTCAGCTGTTCTTGTTTCAGCTGAAAAAAACGATGGTTGCGCGTGCATTTTATCAAAAACCGATAACAAGGAAACTCCGCCAGTAATTTCCTTTCACTCTGTAAGAGATACCGTATCTATTGATGATTCTGTTGTTTATCATGTAACCATTCAAAGTCATTCAAAATTCCTGTGTTTTTCATCACTGAAGATATTTTTTTCAGAGAAATTTTCCTTGTTGAGTATCAAACTAATGCATAGTGATTCTTTTAATGTTGAAGATGTAAAGGAAGTTCATGAAAATAAAAGTTATATATACACTTTAATTTTTGATTCCCTAAAATGTATAACTGATTCTGTTTTCAGTCTAACTTTATGTGTTAAGTCTGATTGCATAAGTAATTTTGCAATAGATAGCGTATATCTTAATGGAAGTAAAGTAAGGCATGATTATACAATCCCTTATGTTTCAAATGCTAATTTTGTTCAAAATAGTTGGGATAATAATACATTTAAGGTATATCCAACTATTATTTTCAATGGAATGTTGAACGTAGAATTTAAAAATTCATCAGAATATGTCATTTCAATTTATGATTATACTGGAAATAAGGTTTTAAGTAAAACAATAAATGCTGCATCTGGTAATAATGGTAAAGAAACAATAAACATTTCCTTTTTGAAAAAAGGATTATATTTGATAAAAATTGATGGTTACCCGGTTTGCAAGAAATTTATTGTTCAATAAAATTCACAATTGAACAGAAAAAATTAATAAGTAGGAGAGCTATTATGAATAAACAAAGGTATATATTTTATTTTATTATATTTATTCTATTTCTTCTATTGGCTTGGTATTTCAGAACAATTTTGCTTTATATTCTCCTTGCCGGAATAGTATCTCTGATTGGCCGTCCGGTGGTGCGTTTTCTCCAGAAACCTGTCTATAAAAACTGGCATCTCCCGGCCTTTATTGCAGCGGCAATATACCTTCTGATTGTATGGGCCCTTCTTTTTGGTTTCTTTTATCTCTTTGTTCCGGTTGTTATTACAGAAGCAAAAAACCTGTCTTCGGTTAATTCTTCCGAATTATTGCTCAGATTATCAGCCCCGTTGGTAAAGTTTCAGGAGGATGGGGCCAGGTTGCTGGGTATAACTGTTACCGGATTTTCGGCACAGGAGTTTCTGGCCAGTCAGCTTGGCAAAATATTGAATATGAGTACAGTATCCGGAATTTTTTCGTCTCTGACGGGCTTTATCGGAAATTCTGCCATTGCTGCCTTTTCTGTTACCTTCATTTCCTTCTTTTTCCTGAAAGAGGAAACCCTGGGAATCAATTACCTGTATGCAATGATACCGGAGCAGGTATTGCCTAAAGTACAGCGGGCAATGGAGTCCATCAGAAAACTTCTGTTACGCTATTTTGCCGGCTTGCTCCTGGAGGTGGTTTCCGTAAGCATTCTGGTAACGGTGGGGATGTTGATTGTGGGGCTTTCTCTCACCCAGGCTATGCTGATAGGCCTTTTTGCCGGGATATTGAATATGATTCCCTATATAGGTCCTCTGATCGGCATATGCTTTGGTCTGTTTATCGGTGCAGTCAGCCAGTTGCAGGTTCTTCCCCCGGAATCCCTTCCTCTTCATCTGTTCTGGATGCTGGTAGTTTTTCTTGCAGTTCAGCTGATTGACAATCTGGTGTTTCAGCCCCTGATTTATTCCGGAAGTGTTCATGCGCATCCGCTGGAGATTTTTCTCGTCATTCTGGCCGGTGCCACCGTTGCCGGGATTCCGGGAATGATCGCCGCCGTGCCCACCTATACCGTATTGCGTGTGCTGGCAGGTGAATTTCTTGCAGAGTTCAGAATTGTTAAAAAATTGACAGACAAACTATAACAGGGGTTAGGGTAAATTCCTATCTTTATGGCGCCGGATCAAGTATAACTTAATGTTGATAAATTGAAAAACGTATTTCGTTTTGTATTCAGTGCCATAGTTATCCTGCTTTCATCGCCGGCTTTCTGTCAGGTTGATTTTACAGCCTCACAGGTAAGGGGCTGTGATTCATTATCTGTCCGTTTTACACTTTTTACCTCGTTAACTTCTCCGAAAGTCCGGTGGAATTTCGGGAATGGGAAAGCCAGCCAGGAAATTAACCCTGCTCCTGTGCTGTATGAGAAACCAGGTGCCTATACAGTCACAGTTACGGTAAATGACACCATCATCAGAAGAAAAAACAAGTATATTCAGGTCAGGCCTTCTCCAATTGCCAACTTCCAGTATACTGACTCATCCACTCAGGGCAGCTATGTTTATTCGTTTCATTCACTGCAACAGCCTGTCGATACAGCATTGTATTTCTATCAGTGGAAATTTTCAGACCATAATAGTAGCGATACAACTTCCGATGTAGTTCATGTTTTTGATTCAACGGGAATTTACAGGGTTTTTTTAAAGGTAACCGACGATTTTGGTTGTACTGACAGCTCCATGCGCCTGATCAACGTGAGTGAAAGCCTGTATGTGCCCAACGTGTTTACACCGAATGAAGACGGATTGAATGACCTGCTCGAAATTCCTGTCGGCGGAGAGGTTCTTTACCGTTTTGTCATTTTTACCCGTTATGGCCTGCTCATTTACAAAACCGAATCAAAATTTCCTTCATGGGACGGACGGAATGCTGCCGGAGTTAAAATGCCGGAGGGCATTTATTATTACATTATTGAATCGCTCGACCCGCAAAATACTCATCGTCAGACCGGTTTTGTTTACCTTCTGCGCTGAAATGCCAGGGCAAAAAAAAGAGTCTGGCAGAACCGAATGAATTCATCTGTGTTATTTTCTTGAGTTGTCAATAACTTTTCCTTATGCGATCCGGATTTGTTTTAATTTCATGCCGTATTAACGGCATGCTGGTTCGTGCTGAAAGTAAGTTGCAGGAATGCAGGAATCGTGTCCATGCCTGTTCAAAAGGTATATGCATCGAATGAGAAAAACAGTTTTTGCCGGTGTTTTGATGTTTCTGGCGATCTACAGCAGTCCGGGTCAGAATATGATAAACCGGCCGGCCATCAGGGAAATGCGGTGGAGCGGGAACTATGAGCTCTACATCTTCCTTTCGGATGATTCAACTATTGTGCTGAACACAAAGGATCTTCCCCATGCACAGAACCTCCTGGAGGGCAGTCATCAGGATCAGTTAACATTGCTGCCGGTTGGTCTGGATAACGGATATGTGCATTTTCTTCAGAAACAGGCCGGTGCCGGCATCCCATCTGATACGGCAGGAAAGAGCGCCCGTCCTGTAACACTCTGGAGTTCATTGCATGAGAGCCTCGGAGGCGGATATGTCCATTTTATTCGTTGCCTGCAGTATGCGCTCGAAACAGGTTACCTGGATCTGAAATCTCCCTTGATGAAAAGGCCTGAAACAAAATGGCGGCCACGTCCTGCTACGGAAACATGGAAACGTACCCGGAAATGGGAATACTATACCCCTGATAATCAAAAATATGCAATTAAGGAATACAGACTTCAGCGGCATGAGGGGAAAGCAGAAGTTCTTGCCGGAATTCCGGAGGAAATGATTTCAGCTTTTCTTAATACATCCGATAGGTATTATGAAAAAATGGAGCAAAAGAAAAACTTCCGAAAAAAGGCTGAAATTGATCTGATCCGTCTGCTGTTGGGATCTCCCTATCTTGGCAAGGTGCAAATTTCCTATATCCGCACCATGGTAATGAAATCGGTAACCCAGTTTTCGGCATTTCGTCTTCCTGCCGTAATCATCATGGATGAATACAACGCTGCGGTTGTTATGTCGCTGGACGAAAGGGGGTACCGGGTCGAACAGATTGTTTTCAGCGATGATTCACGTCTTGATGCTGAAACCCGACTTGGCAGAATACAGGCTATTAACAACTTTACTGCCGAAATCAACCAGTTGAATAACCAGGTATTTGAAAACAGACTGAAGAAATATTTTGGAAAGTAGTTTTTTAAAATTCCATATTGCAGGACATCTGAACAGCCTGTTGATGATTGATTCAGCCATGTTTTGCCGTCACATTAATATGCTCAGATCCTTTCTGGTTGTCATAAGGGCAAAAAAAAGCTGCCCCGTTCAGGAGGCAGCCTCAGAGTAGGAATAATTGGTTAGTTAGTCAGTAGTTTATTCTGGTTAGTGGGTTCAAAAATAAACCAATTTCGAAGATAGCAAAATGTTTTATAACAACCTGCTTCGGCTCAATCTTTTTAGCCGAGATTAGTCAATAGAAACACAAAAAATATTTAAACAACTTGTTTCTATTGACTTATCGAGGTAGTCCCGACTGATAAAATCTGATTAGATTTTGTTAATCGATTCGTCAATTGAGTTTTTCAATTGACGAATTTGGGTTTAGTTCTTTCTGTTTTCTTCCTGCCTGATATCCTTTCCTGTAGCAAAGTCCCAGATGGTAAGGTAGGCCAGGCGAATAATTTCAGTTGTTTTTCTTATGTCGGCCTTTTCGGCATGATCATACGGGGTATGGTACTCATCATGCCATCCTGCCATGAAATAAATGATGGGAATATTCTTTTCGGCAAAAGGTGTATGGTCACTTCCGCCGCGCGGTTTTTCCGAAGGCCGGAAAGCAACATTAAGATCAATCCGCGCATCTGTTACCTTTTCTGATGCAGTATTTTCAAGGGTCTTATAGGCCTTTGTGTAGCTCATTGTGCATTGGTTTCTGAGCGAATCATCCGGCGAATTCCGGGAAATCATGTCAAAATTCACGTAAAGTAAGGTTTTGTCAATAGGCCTGAAGGGATGTGAAACGTAATAATAGGATCCGAGAAGTCCTTTTTCTTCTCCTGTCCATGCGGCGAAAACTATGGAATACTTTGGCCGAATACCGGATGCGGCAAATGCTCTGGCCAGAGTCATTACGGCAACAGTGCCCGACGCATTGTCATCGGCTCCGTTAAATATGTATCCTTTCCAGGTTCCGAGATGGTCGTAATGGGCTCCGATTACAATGGTTCGTGTTGTGTCTTCTCCTTCCATCCAGCCGATTACATTCCGAGCCTTTACAATATGGCTGTTTACTGAAGTTTTGAGATGGGCAGTAAGCGAAGTAAGCTCGCGTGAGGCCGGTTTCATCGTTGCAGTAAGCTGATTCCTCAATACAAGCGGATCGATCCCTGCAGAAGAAAGAACATAATTCATGGCGCGCCGGGAAAGCATGATAACCGGCGGATCCGGGTCCAGTGTATCTCCGGGTATTTTCATGCGGTGTCTGTAAAACTCGTTCGGATCATCTTTCCCTTCGTAAAATCGGTTCTGAAATCTGAATGGGACGTTGGCTGCCCAGTTGTCTGAAAAATCATTCGTGAAGCTGATTTCCATAATCCCCCTTGCTCCCAGTTTTTTGGCTGTGGCATTTTTTGCGCGATTCAGCATGTATTCACCATACCGGTCGCGGGGATGAAATTTTTTCCATGCGGCTGAAGAAGTATCATGTGATCCCGGATATCCCGGCATTCGCAGAATTATGCAACCCCGTACGTTCACTCCTGAAAAGTCATTGTAACCCAGGGAATCCATAGCCAGGCCATACCCGACAAAAACGACCGGAGCCGTAATGTCCGCGGGAAGATCACCGGTCTCTGCATCAAAATCCGTTTTCCAGGTCAATGGTATCAGCGTTCCTTTCTTTTTATCGGAAAAGGAAAGTTCCTGAGTTGCACCAGGCTGATATTCAATAAGATTCATTTTCTGAAAGAATCCTCTTTCCCTTTGTTGGCCCATAGAAGAAGAATTGCGGCTATTCCGCAGAAGTTCGGTATAATCGCCTGCCGGCTTGATTCCATAAAGGCCAAACATGGAAGCAATATAATCGCCGGCCATATATTCGCCTTCCGTCCCTGTAGCCCGCCCCTGCATCCAGTCGGATGCAAGAAAAAATAACTGCTGTTTTACAGCTTCCTCAGTAATCGATTGAAATCCTTTCATCCGCAAATCTTCCTGCGGAAAGGCCTGCAATATAAACAAGCCTGAAATAAGGGCTATAAAAGAAAATTTTTTCACCGTATACAATTTTGATGATGTAGCAGGCAAACTTAAACGAAATCTTTTAGAAATGCTGCAGGTGGGGATGATTTTGTGTTTTTTCAGATAGTTCAGATACTTTTTAGTATTTTTATACCGGAATACTAAAAGCTTTGTGTCAAACAGATGGTGGTTTGTAAGATATTGAATACCAGTAATAAATCAAAAAAACAACGAACAAAAAATTCGAACAGAAATTTGTGTAATTTTAGGAAGTATGAAATCGCTTATTTCATTACCGGTGAAGGTTTTCCGTTTTTATTATGATGGTTTCAGGGGAATGACAGTGGGCAAGAAACTCTGGATCATCATTCTGATCAAGCTCTTTATATTCTTTTTTGTTTTGAAATTGTTTTTTTTCCCTGATCTTCTGAAAAAGAACTTTCCGGATGACAGGGCGCGGAGCAATTTTGTGATTGAGCAATTAACCAAATAGACTGTTTATGATAGATAATCTTGATCTTTCGCTGGTTAGCTGGTCGCGTGGGCAATTTGCCCTGACGGCTTTGTATCACTGGCTGTTTGTTCCACTTACGCTTGGATTGAGCTTTCTTCTGGCCATAATGGAAACCATTTATGTGCAGACGGGAAAGGAGGAGTGGAAGCGGCTTACAAAATTCTGGATGACCCTTTTCGGGATCAATTTTGCCATAGGGGTAGCTACCGGTATTATTCTTGAGTTTCAGTTTGGTACCAACTGGTCGAATTATTCCTGGTTTGTGGGTGATATATTCGGGGCCCCGCTGGCTATTGAGGGTATTATGGCCTTTTTCCTTGAGTCAACGTTTATTGCCATCATGTTTTTCGGGTGGAACAAGGTCAGCAAAAAGGTGCATCTGCTTTCAACCTGGCTGGTAGCTTTCGGGGCCAATATTTCGGCTCTGTGGATTCTGGTTGCCAATGCATGGATGCAGTATCCGGCCGGAATGCATTTTAATCCCGACACGGCCCGCAACGAGATGATCAGTTTCTGGGAAGTATTGTTTTCGCCTGTTGCCATAAACAAGTTTTTGCATACCATTTCTTCGGGGTTTATTGTGGGGTCGGTATTTGTTGTATCCATCAGTGCCTGGTTCCTTTTGAAAAGACGGGAAATCTGGATGGCCAAACGAAGCATCCTGATGGCGTCCGTTTTCGGATTGCTTTCCTCAATCTATGTAATTTTAACCGGTGATGGCTCATCCCGTCTAATAGCCAGGTATCAGCCCATGAAATTTGCTGCCACGGAGGGACTGTACAAAGGGCAGCAGGGTGCGCCGCTTGCCCTCATTGCATTTTTTAATTCCGGGGCTGACAGTTCCGGACTGAAAGATGCAGGGACGACCATTGAAATTCCAAGGCTCCTTTCTTATATGACCTATTACCGGGGCGATGCCTTTGTCCCTGGAATTCATGATCTGATTCGTGGGAATGAAAAACAAAATATCCTTTCTGCCCAGGAAAAAATCAACCGGGGCCGGATAGCCCGCGAGACCCTGCGGGAATACAAGCTGGCAAAGGAAAATGGCGATACGGCAAAGGCAAATGTTCTTCGTACCCAGTTCGAAAGCCGGGAATTCCTTGATCAATATTTCCGGTATTTCGGGTATAGTTTTCTGAACAATGTCAATTCCATTATTCCCAATGTACCATTGACTTTTTACAGTTTCCGGATCATGGTCGGGCTTGGTTTTTACTTCTTCCTCCTGTTCATTTTTATTTTGCTGTTTTCGCTGAAAAATGTGATGGAGAAAAAGAAGCTGCTGTTGTGGATTGCCTTATTAACACTTCCCTTGCCTTATCTGGCATCGATGTTCGGATGGGTTGTGGCAGAACTCGGCCGTCAGCCCTGGGTCATCCAGGACTACCTGCCTACTGTTGCCGCTGTTTCGCATATCGATTCATCCACGGTTCAGATTACTTTCTGGATGTTTGCTGCAATATTTACCGCTTTGCTGATTGCCGAAGTCGGCATCATGGTGCGACAAATTAAAATAGGACCAAAAAACGGAGGATCAGACCATGCTAAATAATTATCTTTTTCTTCAGCATTACTGGTGGTTTCTTATTTCCACCCTGGGCAGCATTCTCGTATTTCTGCTCTTTGTACAGGGGGGGCAGACCCTCATTTATACGCTGGGAAAGACTGAACAGGAAAGGGCCGTTCTGGTAAATACCCTTGGGCGCAAGTGGGAGTTCACCTTCACTACCCTGGTTGTTTTCGGAGGGGCCTTTTTTGCCTCCTTCCCTTTGTTTTACTCGACAAGTTTTGGCGGTGCTTACTGGGTATGGATTGCCATTCTTTTCTGCTTTACGGTGCAGGCAGTTTCGTATGAGTACAGGTCCAAACCCAACAACTTCCTTGGGAAAAGAGTCTATGAGGTTTTTCTCTTTATTAACGGGCTGGTGGGTACTATCCTGCTGGGAACTGCTGTAAGCACTTTTTTTACCGGTTCTCTCTTCTCGGTGAACAAACTGAATATTACCGATCCGGGAAATCCGGTCATTTCCCGGTGGGAGACTCCCTGGCACGGACTGGAAGCCATCCTGAACGTTCAGAATGTTGTTCTGGGACTTACGGTGTTTTTCTTGGCCCGCACAATAGCCCTTATGTATTTCCTAAAAAATATAGGTGAAGAAAGCATACTTCTCCGCACCAGGCGACACCTGTGGTACAACGCTGTTCCATTCCTGGTTCTGTTCGTATTGTTCGTTGTTCTGTTGCTCACCAGGGAAGGTTTTGCCTATGATCCCGTGACCAAAACAGTTTTTATGGAACCCTTTAAATATCTGCACAATCTGTTGCAGATGCCGGTGGTGGGCCTGACATTCCTGCTGGGGGTTGTCCTTGTTCTGCTGGGAGCCTATCGGGCTTTAATCAAGGCATGCGAAAACAGCATCTGGTTTGCGGGCCCCGGGGTTATTCTCACCGTGCTGGCCCTTTTTCTGATTGCCGGATACAATCACACCGCTTTCTATCCATCGGTTTATGATCTCCAGAGTTCCCTCACCATTGAAAACAGTTCGTCGAGCTTATATACTCTCAAAACCATGACGTTTGTCTCGTTCCTTTTGCCGGCAGTGGCCGCTTATATGATCTATGCATGGCGTGCCATCAACAAAAAGAAGGTTGATACAGCCGAACTCAATGAAAATACTCATGTTTATTAAACCAGGACCGCAATGAAATACATTCCTGAAATTTTATGGTTGCTTAGCTGGCCGGCAATGATACTGGTCAGTTTCTGGCTTATTCAATTCGTGCTGAAGCAATTTGAAAAAAAGGAACAAGGCTCAGTGCCGGAAAAATAAGGTGTCAGCTTTCCGGAGGAAAAAGAACCGATAAAAGAATGTAAAGCAGCATGGCAATCATTCCTCCGGCTGCTCCAAGCGAGATAATAAGAGCCAGCCCGGAAACAAGAAGAAGATACCTTGTTTCATTTCCGCTTAGCCTGTAGTGTTTGAATTTCAGCGATATCATGCGCAGGTTCGATACCATCAGAAAACTGAGGGCCACAGATAGGAAAGCCAGAACCAGCGGATGATTCAGGAACGAATGGAAAGCATGTGCATCGGGTTTCAGAAGGAAAAGAAACAGAAAGACGACAAACAAACCGGAAGCCGGTGTAGGAAGACCTTTAAACGAGGTCTTTTGCGATGTGTCAAGGTTGAATTTTGCAAGCCGAAGTGCTGAAAATGCCGGGATCAGAAATGCACAAGCAAAGAGGAGCCATTGCCAGGCGGAGGCAGATTCAAGCCGGAAGGAGGAACTGAATTCGGCAAAGCCTTTTTCCATCAGCCGGAACATAAGTATGCCCGGGGCAACTCCGAAGCTGACCACATCGGCCAGGCTATCGAGTTCTTTTCCGATGTCGGAGTATGCGCCAAGCCACCTGGCGGTTAGTCCGTCGAGAAAATCAAAAAGGGTACAGAGCAGAATAATGAAGGGAACGTACCCCATCAGCTCAGTATGGAATGCAAAAATGATCGACAGCATTCCTCCTGTCAGGCTAAGCAGGGTTAAAGTGTTGGGAATGTTTTTTTTCAGCTGGTTCATGAACTGCAATGGAAATATTTTCCCGGCAAAACAGAAAAAATCAGAGCTGGCAGGAATCAACCTTCCATTGCGGCCATGATTTCGTCCGAAATTTCGAGGTTATGGTAGACATTCTGCACATCGTCATCGTCTTCAATTTCTTCAACCATGCGCAGAATCTTTAAGGCTTCGTCCTTTGGCAATTGCTTGTAATCGTTTGGTATGCGCTGCAGGGAGGCGTTTTCCACTTCCACTTTCATCTCTTCAAGAGCCTTTCTAACCTTTCCAAAATCTTCCATTGAAGTATAAATGGTGTAGAAATCGCCATTGTCTTCAAGGTCTTCGGCCCCGGCATCAATAACAGCCAGTTCAAATTCCTCCGGGTTGATGGACGAAGCTTTTGGTACGGTAATAACGCCTTTTCTTTCGAACAAAAAGTTGAGAGACCCTTTTGTTCCGAGGTTTCCGCCCCGTTTGTTAAATATGGAACGAATATTGCTGACTGTGCGGTTGTTGTTATCGGTGAGGCATTCTATAAAAATAGCCACTCCGCCGGGAGCATAACCTTCGAAGGTAACTTCCTGAAGGTTAGAGCCTTCCTTATCGGCCTTATTAATCGCTTTGAGGATATTTTCCTTGGGCATATTGGCTCCCTTGGCATTCTGAATGGCGAGCCGGAGCCGGGGGTTATATTCTTCATCCGGGCCGCCTTCCCTGACGGCAACCTGGATTTCCTTTACAATGCGGGAAAATATTTTCGACCGCCGGGCATCAGCAATCCCTTTCTTGTGCTTGATGGATGACCATTTATTATGACCTGACATACAAGGTATTTTTTTATAAAACTGACTTTTTAAACGGAATACAAAATTACAAAAAAGGTATGTAAGTTATCATGCTGTAAAATATTAAACCCGGATTATGCATTTGCCATGCAGGAACCCACGTTGCGCATCAAAAACTGCGCGATGTGCCACAAGGGCCGCTTCCGCTGGGTTTCAGCAGGGTTTGCCCGGATGCCTGTGAAGGAAATGGACAGGAATTGATTTTCATGTAAGGGATTAATTTTGTCTGCTGTACCTTTGCAAAAAATGAAATTCGCTGTTTATGAACGAGAGAAAGGGTAACGGGGCCATGAGATCTTCGGACGAAAAAACACGGAAGCTTTACATTGAAACGTATGGCTGCCAGATGAATGTGAACGATTCCGAGATTGTGGCATCGGTGATGGTTCAGAATGGGTTTGAACTGGTGGAAAAACCGGAAAATGCCGATCTGATTCTGGTTAATACGTGTTCCATACGCGAAAATGCAGAACTACGGGTACGGGTCCGTCTGCGGGAACTGGGAGCGCTCAGAAAAGTAAATCCTGGCACACGGATAGGAGTTATTGGCTGCATGGCCGAAAGAATGAAGGAAAAGCTCCTCGAAGAAGACCGATCCGTTGATCTTGTGGTCGGTCCCGATGCATATCGCGACCTTCCGAAGCTTATCTGGCAGGTGGAATCAGGACAGAAGGCTGTAAATGTTCTTCTTTCGGAGGAAGAAACGTACGCCGATATCAGTCCGGTAAGGCTCGATGCCAACAAAATCTCAGCTTTTGTATCCATTATGCGCGGATGCAACAATTACTGTGCCTATTGCGTGGTGCCCTTTACCCGTGGCCGGGAGCGAAGCCGGGATCCCGATACCATTCTCCGTGAAATGGAAGAACTGGCTTCGGCCGGATACAGGGAAGTAACCCTGCTGGGACAAAATGTCAACTCGTATTCCTGGGCGAAAGACAGTGAAGTTCTTACTTTTTCCGGGCTTCTGGCTCGCGCAGCCTCTGCCTTCCCTCAAATACGGATCCGTTTTTCGACCAGCCACCCGAAAGATTTGGGCGATGACGTGCTCTATACCATGGCCGCCCATGATAACATCTGCAAAAGCATTCATCTTCCGGTACAAAGTGGAAGTTCCCGCATCCTGTCGCTTATGAAACGCAGATACTCGAGGGAAGAGTATATGCAGCGCATTGAAGCCATATGGCGTATTCTTCCGGATTGCTCCGTTTCAACCGACATTATTGCCGGTTTCTGCACCGAAAATGAAGAAGACCATCAGCAAACCCTTTCTCTGATGAAATGGGTTGGTTATGACTATGCTTTTATGTTTAAATACTCCGAAAGGCCGGGTACCCTTGCTGCAAGAAACTATGCCGATGATGTTCCTGATGAGGTCAAAATCAGGCGACTCAATGAAATCATTGCCCTGCAGTCGGAGTTATCGTACAAGAGCAAACAACAGGATGTACATAAGGTGTATGAAGTTCTGGTGGAGGGCCGCTCAAGGAAATCGGCCGATGAATACGTTGGCCGCACTTCGCAGAATAAGGTGGTTGTTTTTCCGCGCGGCACTTCCAGTCCGGGTGATCTGGTAAAGGTAAAAATCCACGGATTTACTTCGGCAACCCTGCTGGGAAATATTGTCTGAAGAGATTATTGCTACGTAAATTATTATAATTCAAATTGTTGCAGATGAAAGACCTCGTGAATGACTTCAGGGAATACCGCAAACGCATGAATGAGCGGATTCTCGCCCACGACAACAAATCCATGAAAAGGCTTTACAGCCTGGATGCCCTTACATACCAGGATGGGGCTTTGCCGGCAAAAACAAAAGAAATGCTCGGTCTGGTGGCTTCCATGGTTTTGCGATGCGACGATTGCGTAAAATACCATCTTGAGCGCTGCCATGAACTGGGAGTAAGTACAGCAGAACTGTTCGATATTTTTGCTGTTGCCAATGTGGTTGGGGGAACCATTGTTATACCCCATACACGGCGGGCATTAGAGTACTGGGAGGAACTGACCCACATTGCTCACTGAACCTTTGCTTTTACTTCCTTTCAGTGGGGTGAATCCGGATACCATCACTAAATATCCACCCACTTCGTATTCGTATGCTTGTACTTATTAATAAATGATTGACTTCCGGACAAATAGAAACACAACGGAAAGTATTGAATTTTCTCTTTTTTTCTTACCTTTGCAGATTACCAAACATATTTCCTATGAAAAAACATTTACTCCTGTTGTTGGTTCTTTTTGGTTTTACAACCTGGGTAACAAATTCGCAACCTTCGAATCAGATTCCTAACGGGGATTTTGAAGAATGGACATCGACATCTTACAAGCTTCCGACCAATTTTTCATGGAGCAGCAATCTGGAAGCTATTTATCGTTCAGGTAGTTCCAATGTTGGGCAGGTAACTTCCGCTTTTCATGGATCCTATGCCGTTCGTTTGGAAACAATCGGTACAGAAACCGATACAATTACAGGAATTCTTTCAAATGCATCTGATTTAAACGGGCCGGATCCTGCAGGCTGGAAAGGAGGAATTCCATGCGCAGAAGCACCTCTCGGAATAAGAGGATATTACAAGTATAATATTGCCGACAAGTCTGATTCAGCTATTGTGGCAGTTACATTTAAGAAAAATTCCATAGGAATTGGAACTTACATTTATTACATCGGCGGAAATAAAACATCTTTTTCCCCATTTCAATTTACGTTTTCTCCTGCGTTATCTCAAACTCCAGATAGCGTGCTGATTATTTTTGTTTCAAGCGATGTGTTACATTCAAAACGGGGAAAACCTGGAAGTGTCCTTGTTCTTGACAGTATTTCCTTTACAGGAGTTTCAAATCAACCATCCCTGCTGAACGGTGATTTTGAGCAATGGTCAGATTATTCAACCAGTCCCATATTGAACAGCTGGTATTCAAATTATGATAATGTAACCAGGACATCGGATGCAAAATCCGGAATGTACGCCGTGCAACTGACGACAATTGCGGAAGAAAATAATGGTAATTTCAGGCTTTCTGCCGGTTATATTTCAAATGGTATCTGGAATGAAGTTACACAAAAAATGGATGGAGGCTTTCCCTGTGAGATTCAAAAAGACACCCTTGTTTTCTGGTATAAATACCTGCCAGCCAATCCTGATGATAAAGCTATGGTGAGTATCAATTTTAAAAAGAACGGAATATCCCTTGGCGGAAATGGAATAAGCCTCAATACTGCAACTAATTATACATTGGTAAAACTTCCGATAGATCTGGGAGGAAATATTTCAGACAGTGCGGCTATTCAGATTTCAAGTTCCATGTGGCAAGGTGATACATGGGCTGACACGGCAGTAAGTTATGTCGGAGCGGTTCTTACAATCGATGGATTGAAGTTTCTTTCCACAATATCGACCAATGTAAGTTACATAAAGGAAAAACCGCAAATACATTTCTACCCAAATCCTCTCAAAGAAACTGGTATCTTTGAATTGCCACCCGATCTGGACCTGGCAAATATGCAGCTTCTGTTTTATGATATTGCAGGTAAAATGGTCAAGCTTATTCCGGTTAAAACCAACCGGTTAATTATTCACCAGAATGATTTTCTACCAGGAGTTTATATTTATAAATTTATTAAGAATGATTTTATTTTGGGTAACGGGAAAATTATAGTGGAATAATAGATTCAGGAATTCCGCTATTACCGACTTGCCCGCATATTAATAATTCCAATAAGAGAGGCTGTTCATTGACAGCCTCTTTTTTATTGATATAAGGGCTCTGCTAATGAGTGAGATGTTTTTTTGTTTAGGTTTCTGATTGTGGGTCTAATTATCATCCCATTGATAAGTTATTCCCTGAACAAGTGAGGGTATTT